>Ga0209278_1000241_pt1 | contig 53966 bp, 31 predicted proteins | sample JI81BgreenDNA_FD_187504 | JGI IMG/M metagenome (GOLD analysis project Ga0209278, IMG submission 187504) | Wastewater effluent complex algal communities from Wisconsin, to seasonally profile nutrient transformation and Carbon sequestration -... | ecosystem: Engineered > WWTP > Effluent > Algae... | reverse complement strand
TACTTGTACCACTATTTGTGTAGGGCTGTAGTACCACAAACGGCGAACTGCTACGCCACCTACAGTTACTACACTACCTGCGGTAAAACCTGTACCTGTGATAGTGATGCGGGTGTCGATGCCGCCAGAAAGCGGAGAACTGCTAACTACAGTAGTTGAAATAGTTGGGTTATATACCCAAAGCTCTGCTCCATTGGCTGCGCTAGTTGCCTGAAAATACAACTTCGTACCCAACACTGTGAGGTTTTGAGGGCTTGAAGAGCTTGTACCTATGCTAATATCTATCAGTTTGGGGTTCTGCCCTGCCCCCACTGTAGTATTCACTGCCATCGCAGGGTCGTACTCATACAATTCAAAACCATTGGCGGTGGTACCTGCTACAAAATATAACTTTGTCCCAAAAACTATGAAGTTGAAAGGGTTTGAAGAGCCTGTACCTGTCTCAATATCTATCAGTTTGGGGTTCTGTCCTGCCCCCACTGTAGTATTCACTGCCACCGCAGGGTCATATTCATACAATTCTATACCATTGGCGGTCGTAGTTGCATTAAGATACAACTTCGTCCCAAAAACAATGAAATATTGAGGGGTTGAAGAGCCTGTACCTGTCTCAATATCTATCAGTTTGGGGTTCTGCCCTGCTCCTACGATAGTATTTACTGCCACTGAAGGGTCGTATTCATATAATTCAAAACCATTGTTGTTGGTAATTGCCCTAAAATACAACTTCGTACCAAAAACTATGAAGTTGAAAGGGCTTGCACTGCTTGTACCTGTGTTAATATCTATCAGTTTGGGGTTCTGCCCAGCCCCCACTGTGGTATTCACTGCCACCGCAGGGTCGTATTCATACAATTCCAAACCATTGGCGGTGGTAATTGCCTGAAAATACAACTTCGTACCCAACACTGTGAAGTTTTGAGAGTTTGCACTGCCTGTACCTGTGTTAATATCTATCAGTTTGGGGTTTTGCCCTGCCCCTACCATAGTATTTACTGCCACCGAAGGGTTGTATTCATACAATTCTGAACCATTGGCGGTGGTAGTTGCCTGAAAATACAACTTTGTACCTAAAATTGTAAATAATTGAGGGCTTGAACCATTTGTACCTGTCTCAATATCTATCAGTTTGGGGTTCTGCCCTGCCCCCACCGTAGTATTCACTGCCACCACAGGGTTGTATTCATACAATTCTATACCATTGGCGGTGGTAGCTGCCCTAAAATACAACTTTGTCCCCAACACTGTGAAGTTTAAAGGGCTTGAAGAGCCTGTACCTGTGTTAATATCTATCAGTTTGGGGTTCTGTCCTGCCCCTACTGTAGTATTTACTGCCACCACAGGGTCATATTCATACAATTCTGAACCATTGGCGGTGGTAGTTGCACTAAAATACAACTTCGTCCCCAACGCTATGAGGTTTTGAGGGCTTGCACTGCCTGTACCTGTGTTAATATCTATCAGTTTGGGGTTTTGCCCTGCCCCCACTGTGGTATTCACTGCCACCGAAGGGTCGTATTCATACAATTCTGAACCATTGGCGGTGGTAGTTGCACTAAAATACAACTTCGTCCCCAACACTGTGAAGTTTGAAGGGCTTGAAGAGCCTATACCTGTTTCAATATCTATGAGTTTGGGGTTATTCACAGATATAGCCACTGTAGGGTCGTATTCATACAACTCAAAACCATTGGCAGTGGTAGTTGCACTAAAATACAGCTTTGTACCTAAAATTGTAAATAATTGAGGGCTTGAACCATTTGTAGCTGTCTCAATATCTATCAGTTTGGGGTTCTGCCCTGCCCCCACTGTGGTATTCACTGCCACCGAAGGGTTGTATTCATACAATTCTGAACCATTGGCGGTGGTAAATGCCTGAAAATACAACTTCGTCCCAAAAACAATGAAGTTTGAAGGGCTTGAACCACCTGTACCTGTGTTAATATCTATCAGTTTGGGGTTCTGTCCTGCCCCTACGGTAGTATTCATTGCCACTGCAGGGTCGTATTCATATAATTCAAAACCATTGGCTGGGGTAGTTGCCTGAAAATACAACTTCGTCCCCAACATTATGAAGTTGAAAGGACTTGAAGAGCCTGTACCTGTGTTAATATCTATTAATTTGGGGTTTTGCCCTGCCCCCACTGTAGTATTTGCTGCCACCGAAGGGTTGTATTCATACAATTCTTGCCCATTGGCGGTGGTAGTTGCCCTAAAATACAACTTCGTCACCAACACTATGAAGTTTGAAGGGCTTGAATTGCCTGTACCTGTTTCAATATCTATCAGTTTGGGATTCTGCCCTGCCCCCACTGTGGTATTCACTGCCACCGAAGGGTTGTATTCATACAATTCATTCCCATTGGCGCTAGTAGTTGCACTAAAATACAACTTCGTCCCAAAAACAATGAAGTTTGAAGGGCTTGAATTGCTTGCACCTGTCTCAATATCTATCAGTTTGGGGTTCTGCCCTGCCCCTAACGTAGTATTTACTGCCACCGAAGGGTCGTATTCATACAATTCTATACCATTGGCGGTGGTAGTTGCCCTAAAATACAACTTCGTACCCAAAATTGTGAAAAGTTGAGGGCCTGAATTGCTTATACCTATGCTAATATCTATCAGTTTGGGGTTCTGCCCTGCCCCTACTATAGTATTTACTGCCATCGAAGGGTCGTATTCATACAATTCCAAACCATTGGCGGTGGTATTTGCACTAAAATACAACTTTGTCCCCAACACTATGAAGTTTGAAGGGCTTGAAGAGCCTGTACCTGTGTTAATATCTATCAGTTTGGGGTTTTGCCCTGCCCCTACCGTAGTATTTACTGCCACCGAAGGGTTGTATTCATACAATTCTGAACCATTGGCGGTGGTAGTTGCCTGAAAATACAACTTTGTACCTAAAATTGTAAATAATTGAGGGCTTGAACCATTTGTACCTGTCTCAATATCTATCAGTTTGGGGTTTTGCCCTGCCCCTACCGTAGTATTTACTGCCACCGAAGGGTCGTATTCATACAATTCTGAACCATTGGCGGTGGTAATTGCCCTAAAATACAACTTTGTCCCAAAAACTATGAAGTTTTGAGGGCTTGCACTGCTTGTACCTGTGTTAATATCTATCAGTTTGGGGTTCTGCCCTGCCCCCACTGTGGTATTTACTGCCACCGAAGGGTCATATTCATACAATTCTGAACCATTGGCAGTGGTAGTTGCACTAAAATACAACTTCGTCCCCAACACTATGAGGTTTTGAGGGCTTGCACTGCCTGTACCTGTGTTAATATCTATCAGTTTGGGGTTTTGCCCTGCCCCTACCATAGTATTTACTGCCACCGAAGGGTCGTATTCATACAATTCCAAACCATTGGCGGTGGTAGTTGCCCTAAGATACAACTTTGTCCCCAACACTGTGAAGTTTGAAGGGCTTGAAGAACTAGTAGATGTGTTTAAATCTCTTATCAGAGAGGCTTGTGCGTAAGCCACATTTATCTTAGAAAAAGAAAATAGTAAGAACGTAACTATGGCAAATACTAAAGAAAAATACCGCCAAAGTAATTTTGATAGAAAGTTTAGTTTCATAAACAATTAGATTTAAAAAGTGTATAAATAAAACAATATAATAATATATATTTATATATATATTATTTATTAAAGCTATCTCAAAAGCCTTATTGATTAATCATTTCATTACTATATTAAAATTACAAAAGGCGGAATTTAAGTGCTGAAAAATGCCTTGTGTGGCAATACTATGTGTGGGAGTGGTCGTGAAAGTGGCGTAAATGAAAAACCCGCCAAACTGATTACCAGTCTGACGGGTTGTATTATTGAAGTGTGTTCAATCTCGATAAAATATGTTCCTTAAATCTACGGCTGAAGGGCAGCTCTATGATGTGTAGTTTTACGGTGTGGTCTTGTAAATTGACATGCTCTATACAATGAGCATTGATAATTAAATTGCGATTGATACGCAAAAAATCTTGTGGGGGTAGTTTAGTAAGTATCTCTCGCAAGGGCATACGTACCACCAATTTTTTATTTTCGGTATGTACCTCGGCATATTTGTCTGCAATTTCTACATATACGATGTCTAATATTTTAATCTTCTCTAATTTTTGTCCTACTTTAATAAAGAAAGAGTCTTTGAGAACAATGTCTTTGTGCCACCCACCAAAAGATTCATTGTCTAATATCGCATTGTTATACTTATACAAAGCTAATTCTATGGTTCTTTGCAAAGTTAGCTCATCAAAAGGTTTGATAAGAAATGCGAAAGGATTAGTAGCTTTTGCTCTTTCAAATGTTTGGCTATCTTGAAACGAGGTAATAAAGATAAATGGAATAGGATTAGCCGATTTGCTGATACTGGTAGCTACTTCTATTCCATCTTTCAGCCCTTTGAGTTTGATGTCTAAGATGACTAAATCTGGTTTTGTAGCTACTATTAAACTAAACATTTCTTCTGCATTATCTACAATGTCTATTAAGTCATAGCCTAATTCGTCTATCAATATTTCCATTGTATTGGCAAAAATGGGGTCGTCTTCTGCAACTAAAATACGCATAAGTTTGTAGTTAGGTTAGTGATTAGTTAGAAGTAAAAATAGCAAATCCCTTTTGAAAAAAGCTATAATACTAAATACTAACCTTTAAAATATGGCGTAAACGGTTAATTTATGTGCGTAAATGATAACAAAAATTACGCAAATGGTAGTAGGTTATTTACCAAAATAGGACAAAAGCACATTCATCTTTAAGCACGTACCTATCTTGAATATCCTCTTGCTTACAAAAATCTTAAACAGTAGAAGGAATATACAAAGTAAAAGTGCTACCTTCTCCTTCTTTACTAATGGCGGTCAGTGTAAGTCCTGCCAAAGTTGCCAATTCATAACAAAGGCTTAGTCCAACTCCCGTCCCTCTTTCTCCTCGTAAGCCCAATGTGCTTTCATTTTGTTGAATTTGAGAGAGCTGCTTTAGTTTATCGGCAGACATACCTACCCCTGTATCTGCAATAGTAAGCCCTATAGGTACTTGTGGGCTACTTGGCAACAGTACAGCAATAGTAATACGACCATTTTCAGGCGTAAATTTGATGGCATTGCTCAGTAGATTACGGACAATCGTATGTAATATGTGAACATCTACTCGTACACTCAACGCCATAGGTACTTCATTGACCAATAACAACTGTTGGGCATGAGCCACAGCCTCAAAACTATGCATAATCTTATTGATTTCTTCTCTTACATCTATTTGCTGTGGGTTAATTACAATACTTTGCCTTTGTACCAATGCCCAATTCAGTAGGTTGTCTAACAAACTATTGAGATTTTGGGTAGAAACATCTATTTGTTGCCCCAATGCCTTTAGTTTTTCAGGTCTATCTTTCCGAAGATAGTACTCTATTTGCTTACTAATCCCTTGAAAAGCCACTAAAGGGCTGCGAAGGTCATGGGCTATGATAGCGAAAAGTCGGTCTTTGGCTTGGTTAGCTTTATAAAGGAGTTCGGCTTGTGCTTGCATGGCTGTTTTACTTTGTTCCAGCAAAAGGTTTTGTTGTGCTATAAGTTCTTTTGCGTTTTTTTCCTTTTGTTGATTGCGGTAAAGCATGTACGTAAATACCAATACAACCAACAAGGTTAGCACTACCAAATAATTGACTTTTTGTTGTAACTCTTTGGCTTCCTTTTCTTTCAGAGCCTCTATACTACGGGCTTTACTTTCTGCATACAGTCTTTGTTCATTGGCTTTTAGTTTATCTGCCTCCAACTGCTTTTTATCTGCCAAATTCTGTAAACTATCTTGTTTTAGTTTGTCCTTAGTTGCTCGTGCCAAAGACAATAAATGCTCGGCTTCAGCTTGTTTTTCAATGGCAAATTTGGCGTTGCGTTGCCTCTCTGTTTCAAGCCGTTGCAAAGTATTGTCTTTTTCTAAGAGTTCTTGGTTTTTGTTGAGTAGTTCTATCTCCTTTTCTTTTCGGTTTAGCTCTACTCTGGCTTCAAAATTTGCAATTACTTTACTTTTTTCTACACTAAAAATACTATCATTAGTTTGTTTATACAATTCATGGTACTCAAGAGCTTTACTGTAGTCGCCTTTTTGTTTGTGTATTTTGAATAGGGTATAGCTCAAAAATTTAATTTCTTTTAATCCTTTACTTTCTTGGGCTATTTGCAAGCCCTCTTGTGCATACGAAAAGGCTTTTTCATAATCTTGTTGCCATAAATACACCTCTGCCAGCCCATTGAGTGTATAAGAAATAGGCAATTTATTTTTGCTCTCTTTCTTGAGTAAAAGGCTTTTTTCATAATGTGCTATGGCTTGGTCATATTTGCCTTGTGCTTTCAGTACATCACCCATGTTGTTGAGTAAAAACGCAATACCTTGTTTGTTCTTAAAATCCGTTTGAATAGGCAAGGCTTTTTCGAAATACTCCATTGCTAAGGCATACTTCCCTTGTTCCTTATAAATATTGCCCATATTGTTTAGTGTAGCAGCAATACCATTTTTATCTTGTAAAATCTCTCTTTTTTGTAAACAGTTTTGATAGTATTGCAATGCTAATTCATAGTTACCTTGTTCTTGGTAAATAGCAGCTATGTTGTGCAAAGAAGTAGCCATAGCATAAGTATCTCCTTGTGCCTCTCTTATTTGAAGACTTTTTTGGTAGGCATTCAAGGTTAAAGTATAGTTTCCTTGTAGTGCATGAATCAACCCTATATTACCCAGTGTAGCAGCAATCCCTTGTTGATTTCCTATTGCCTCCCATATTTTTAGGCTTTTTTGATAATACTCCAATGCCAATAAATAACTCCCTTTTTTCTGATGCACCGTTCCAATACTGTTTAAACTTGTAGCTACACCTTGTTTGTCATGCACCTCTTCCGCAATTTTTAGGCTTCTCTGGAAGTACTCCATTGCCAATAACACATTGTTTTGTGTTCTATAAATCACTCCTATATTATTAAGAGCCATAGCCACCCCCTTCATATTTTTTATTTCTTCCATTATCTTCAAACTTTTTTGATAATGTTCTAAGGCTACTTCATAACGACTCTTGATGTGATAACAACGCCCTAACTGTAGATAATTCAGGGCAATGCCTTTAGCATAATGTATTTTTTCGCTGATTTCTAAGGCTTTTTCCGCTATAATAATGCTCGTATCAGGCTTGTTGGTGTAATACTCGAAAGATAAACCATGCAAAGCCAATACAAGTGTTGTGTCATGCTTGGCATTATGGTAAATAGTAGCTAAACTATCCAAAACTTTTTTGTTTTGGGCATTCGCAGAACATAACACTGCCGTATATATACATATTACTATAACAATTTTTATCATACGTTTACGATTACATCAGATGAATCATTAGACTATGCTTTTGCACCACATCTAACTAAAATCCTATTGAGATTACTGAGAATAAAATATAATAATCGTAAAAACAATATTCATAAACAAATTACATTTTGATGTAGTAGAAAAATAGTTTGTTGTCCTAACAGTATCTAAAGTAAGAGTTATTTTAGTACCCTAATTTTTTCCGTTCAAAACTTTAGTATCTTTGGCGGTTACAAAAAAGGTACATGAGGTTATTCTAACTTTCTTTTCTATACCCATTTCATAACCCTATCTCTTACCGTATGAAGGTCATTAAATTTGGAGGTTCGTCTGTGCAAACTTCCGACAGAATTAAAGGGGTGCTTAGCATCATTCAGTCAGACAGTAGTATCAGAGTGGTAGTCTGCTCGGCATTGGGCGGTATCACAGACCAACTCTTGGAAACGGCTCGCAAGGCAGCCAATGGCGAAGAAACCTATACGGTTTTGTTGAATGACATAGAACAAAAACACCTGAATTGTGCAAGAAACCTCATTGCTCCGTCTAAACACGACAAAGTGTTAGTGCCTATCAAAACAATGCTCAACGAATTGGCGGATTTGCTCAAAGGCGTTTTCTTGGTCAAAGAATTGAGTAACAGGACGTTGGACTATGTAGCAAGTTTTGGCGAAAGACTTTCTTGCTTTATCATTGCAGAGGCTTGCAACGAAGTAGGCATCAAGGCTACCTACTTAGATACTCGGTTAGTCGTGAAAACGGATAGTAATTTTACTTCGGCAGCCGTAAATTTTGAGGTTACGAACCACCTCATCAGAACTTTTGTGCAACAACACCCCGAAATTATCATAGCTACGGGGTTCATTGGCTCTACAGCCGATAATATTACTACGACTTTGGGGCGTGGTGGCTCGGACTATAGCTGTGCCATTTTCGCTGCTGCTTTAGATGCAGCCGAAGCCGAAATCTGGACAGACGTGGACGGCGTAATGACGGCAGACCCTCGCAAAGTTCCCGATGCTTTTTCTCTCAAAACCTTGACGTATGAAGAAGCAATGGAAATGTCGCACTTTGGGGCAAAGGTCATTCACCCGCCTACCATGTTGCCAGCCATGAAGAAAAACATTCCGATTGTCATTCGCAATACTTTCAATCCGCCCTTCAAAGGCACTATCATTGGTAATCAGTCCGATATTTTAGACAAACCTATCAAGGGCATCTCGTCTATTGGCAATGTGGCTTTGTTGCGTGTAGAAGGCAGTGGTATGGTAGGCGTGGCGGGTGTTTCGGCTCGTTTGTTCAATGCCTTAGCCGTAGAAAAAATTAGTGTGATTTTGATTACACAAGGTTCTTCTGAACATTCCATTTGTTTTGCAGTAAAACCAGAAGATTCCGTAAAAGCCAAAAAGTCTATTGAAAAAGAGTTTTTATTAGAAATTCAGGCGGGTTTGTTGGAAAATGTCATTATGGAAACGGACTTGGCGGTAGTGGCAGTAGTGGGCGAAAATATGCGTAACACTTCGGGCATTGCAGGTAAGTTGTTCAAGGCATTGGGCAGCAATGGCATCAATATTTCGGCTATAGCACAAGGTTCTTCGGAACTGAATGTGTCTATGGTTATCAAAAAAGAGAACGAAACGAAGGCATTAAGGGCTATTCATCAGGCTTTTTTTTTGAGTGAGTTAAAAACCGTACACCTCTTTATTGTGGGGGTGGGCTTGATAGGAACGGAACTGTTGGCACAAATTCACCAACAGCAAAAATATTTGTTGGATACTTTCCAATTAGACATTAAAGTAATTGGCATTGCCAACAGCAAACGGTATTTGATAGACAAAAACGGCATAGACTTGCTCAAAGCCAAAGAGTTGCTCAAAAATTCGGAAAAAAATATGTCTATGTCGGCGTTTATCTATGATATGAACAGTTTGGGGCTACCCAACCTCATTTTTATAGACAATACCGCCAGCCAAGAAGTGGCACAAGGCTACTACAAACTCCTCCGAAACAGTGTGTCTGTGGTTACACCTAACAAATTGGCTTCTTCGGGCAGCTACGAACATTTCAATACTTTGCGAGAAACCGCCAAAAAACATGGTGTCATGTACCTCTACGAAACGAATGTGGGGGCTGCTTTGCCTGTTATCAGCACGTTGAGGGATTTGGTAAACAGTGGCGACAAAGTGATACGCATAGAGGCGGTGTTATCGGGTACGTTGTCTTATATTTTCAATACGTTTGATGGTTCGCAGCCGTTTAGCCAAGTGGTGAAAACCGCCAAAGCCAAAGGCTACACCGAACCAGACCCCAGAGATGATTTGGGTTGTGCAGACGTAGCCCGCAAGATTTTGATTTTGGCAAGGGAGGCAGGCAGCAAATTGGAATACAACGAAGTGCAAATCAACGGTTTCTTGCCTCAAAGCTGTATGGACGCACCTACGGTAGATGATTTTTTTGCGGAATTGGAGAAAAACGACAGCTATTTTGCGAATATGCAGCAAACGGCAGCCCAAGAAGGCAAAGTTTTGCGTTGTATTGCCCGTTTTGAGGACGGCAAAGCAACAATCAACTTGCAAGCCGTAGATAAAAACCACTCTTTTTATTTACTATCGGGTAGTGATAACATCATTGCCTTTACGACCAACCGTTACAAAGAAAGACCTTTGGTAGTGCGTGGTTCGGGGGCAGGTGCAGAAGTAACCGCCGCAGGGGTGTTTGCGGATATAATTCGTGTGGCGAATTATTTGTAGGGTATAGATTTTCAACTTTCTTACGTTATGAATAGGTTTTATGCTATTGATGACGTAAGAAAGTAACTTTTATGAAGCATTATTTACATCTTTCAAGCCTAATTCCCTTAATTTTTGGATAATGTCTGCTAATTCTGTATGGTCTAAACATTCAAGTATTGTAGAATAAAGATAAGCATACATTGGTACAGGTGGTAAGTCGAGTTTTATATCAAAAATCAACTTACTATCTTTATAATTAGGTGTATTTATTTTATTCAATTCCTCTTTTTCTTTTAGCTGCTTAATTGGTTCGTAACTTCTATATATAAAATTAAATAAATACCATTTGCCTTTGGTAATTAACTTTATATCTGTTACACTAATATCATTATTGACAGCAAATTCATCTAATAGGTCTTTGATAAGAGGTAATTTAGTCTCCTTAAATGCCTTCATCACATTTTCACCTACAATATTTATTTCTTTCTCCTCTGTTCCTAAATTTTTAAAAGCAACATGATTTTCTTTACCCAAACACTCTTGTTTAAGAGCATCGAGAGAAAGATAGTAAAGAGTTTCTAAAGAATGATTGATATTAGTTTCAATTTCATGTAGCATTTCATCTGTAATATCTGTATGAATAGCATTAGTTATTTTAGTGATTAGCTTTTGTAAATTACTACGAGTTGCAAAGTAGGTTTCTATGGAATAATATTTGAGGATAAACAAACATTTTAAACCTTGTAAACCCATAAATTCTTCCTTGTTCTTATAAAATCTTGCATCTCTATCAATGACACCTAAAATGAGCTTTTCATACCTCTCATCTGTTTGTGCATTGGGCTGAATAAACTCAATACAACCAATAATTCCATTACAACCTGCGGGTAACTCAAAATCAGATACTCTATGAATAGCTAAATTTAAGCCTAATGAATTGGCAATATTCGTATAAATTTGTCTATCATCTGCACTTTCAACAATTACCAAAGGTCTTTCTTCCATAAAAGCCCTGATAATATAACGATTTAGATTTGACCTAAAATCTTCCATAATTGTAGAGAAAATTAAATAAGTTTACCTTTCATTAAATACTCTGGTTTGCCATCTGCCATTTCAGGGCTATGCGTAGCCACAATAATTTGCGAATTAGGTGAAAACTCACTTAATAAGGTCAATAAACGTCTTTGCCATTTCAAAGACAAAGAAATTTCGGGTTCGTCTATCAAAAAGAAGTTTCTATCACGAGCAACAATAAGGAATAGCGTAAGGAAACTTAACAAATGTCTTTCGCCACTTGATAAGTCGTCTAAACTGTGGCGTTGTCCATTAGGAAAACCTATATATGCCTCCACTGCATTTAGTTCTAATTTTTTTTGATGAATAACAAATTCATTAAAAGTGCTTACCAAAGTTGTAATTGCCTTTAAGTCAATATTTTCTCTTTCATCTTTTTCGGCAGCTTCTAACATATTGTTTAATAGGGTTTTAAACAATGAATTTTCTTTATTTATATCTTGTGTATCATTTAATAAAAATTCCTGTAATTTTTGCTTAGTAGCAGAAGGTTGTTGATTTTCTATAAATGACTTAAAAAAGTTTTTCTTTTCGTTAAATCTATGTTGAAAATCAGTAGGCAAGGTAATATCTGGCACACCTACAATAGCACTATCTATAGTGCTAAAAAAGGCTTTATTAATACCATCTAAGACAGCTTTTGCTCCTTTATCAAATGAAGTGCGTAAAGTATGTTCTATTGTATTGATTGATAAATTATCTACAAGATTGTGTTGTTTTTCCTCTATTTTAGGCGTTTCTAAACTTTTATTGGCTGTTTCTATAATTTGCTGGAAGGAAAATAATAAGCCCCTCAAATCTTTATATGTAGATTTTGTAGCCGCAATTTGATATAATGTGGGTAATAAAGATTTCATTTTGTGCATGATTTCCTTATTTATCTCATTTGCTTTATCTGAAACTCCCCTGTGAATACCAAAAAGTATAGAATTTAATTGATTAAATATCTCTTCATCACTAATCAACATTCCTTTTTCAGTTAAAACTTCTATGTGTTGTATTTCTCGATTAAGCTCGTAACTGAGTTTTATCTCCTTAATATTTTGAGAACTTAAAAACTCTATATCTTGCTTAAAAATAGCCTGTATAACCTGCAACAACGTAGTTTTACCCGAACCATTTTCGCCATAAATAATGGTAACAGGAGCATCTGCAAACTGAATTTTTACCTCTCTGTCGGGGTTTTTAAAGCCTTTTAGATACAATTCTTTTATCCTAAACATAGTTTTATAGGGTTTTTAACTCTTTACAATTTTAATTGGAAAACAAGAATAAAGCAAATTTATAAGTTGATTTAAAATAAAGTAGAAAGCTAAGACACCTCAAAAGTTATTCACAAAACCCCGACTTATTCACAATTTCCTCTATAAACCCACGAGCCTCTGCCTCTTTTAGGGCTGCGTACAGTTTTCGGTTTTGTTGAGCTTTGTGGGCTATGCTTTGTTTAAGGTTTTGGTAGGCTATGCGAGCAGCTTCGTTACTACGCAGGTAGTTTCTGAATAACAGATGCCGTTGCAGTTCCGCACTATCAGCAGGGCATACGTATAAATGATGAGCTATGCCGTCTAAGGTAGCATTGGGCGTAGCTCCCACCAACCGTTTAAACACCTCTCTGTCTGCAATTCCCTGATTACCATTGTGATAATAGCTGATACTTTCCAGCCTGTCCTTTACTTCCTCAAAAGTTGCCTCGCCTTCTAGTACAATGTCTATGTCAATAATAGGTTTGGCAGCCAATAAAGGCACAGCCGTACTGCCAATATGCTCTATACGTACCGCCAAACCGTTTAAGGCAGTAAAAAGTATTTCGCTGATTTGCGTGAAATGCACCGCCCAAATAGGCTTATAAGGTTGAAGTAGCATAGGTATTATTATAGTTATTTTTCCTGTAGTGTGAGCTTATTAAGTTTTATATATTAAATATTCTTTACAATTAGGATAAAATTTAGCTATGAGGTATAGCTAAACTAATAGCCTGATAGATAAGTTTTTACTTATATGCTTTGCCTTAGGTTTTATTGCTTTCCAAAAATTTGTGATAGTATAACCAAAGGGAAAACTTTGTGTTTGCAAACCTGCTAATACATTTGGGGGATAATATACCGTCTAATTATCTTAAATAATATAAATTTGCTTGTTAGGATAGGATTTTAGTAAATCCACATAGCGTTGATGAATAGTGGCAATACTAATTTGATTACATAGTAAATAACATGAACACACCCTATAATCAAATTCGTTGCCCTAATGAATTACACTGTCTGATTAGTTTTCCAGCCTTGTTTTGCCAAAGGCTGCTTTGCTGAGTAAGCCTTAGCTGACTATTGAGATGAAACTTTGTGACTAATTTACTGAATTTTTAAAGAACTAATATTTTTTGAAAGGTCAATAAGTCCGTTTTTTTAGATTTTCTATATAAAATAATTTTTCTATAGCAAATCCACAAAAACGGACTAAATTTCGTTCTACTAGGTACTATACAACTTATATTAGTTAATTGCTTAACCAATTTTGCAGCATTTCTTTGCCGTATTGCGTGAGGATAGATTCGGGGTGAAACTGCACACCTCGCACATTGTATTGGGCATGACGCAACGCCATGACTTGTCCGTTCTCGTCTGTTGCCAATACTTCTATAGGACTGTTGGCGGGTGGTGGCAGCACTGTCCAAGAATGGTAACGACACGCCAAAAAAGACGTAGGTATTTGGTCAAAAAACCAATCCTTTTGCCGAACCGTAATCGTATGAGCTACGCCATGATAAACATCAGGCATATTTTGCAACTCACAACCAAAAGCCTCTCCAATGGCTTGATGCCCTAAACAAACACCAAAAATACTTTTGGTAGGGGCATATTTTTTTATCAATTCAGGCATGATACCCGCCTCCGAAGGCACTCCCGGACCGGGGGACAACAAAATTTTTTCAAATTCATTGACCTCCTCTAAGGTAATTTGGTCGTTTCGGCGAACAAGCACCTCTGCCCCTAATTCTTTGAGTAAGTGTACCAGATTATAGGTAAATGAATCGTAATTATCTAAGACTAAAACTTTTTTCATGGGGGATATTATTTTATTCAAATTTATCTCAAATTCAGTTCTTTTTGAAGTTGATTGTAAATACTTATTGTTTCGCCAAATTCATTTGTTTTAGCAATAAGAGGCAACAGTAAATTTTCATTTGCCACTTTTTCTAATTCAAAACACCATAACAAAGACATCAAAGGGTTAATCCACAACAAACTGCCCTCTGTTTTTGTGGTAAGATGATAGTTACCATACTGCCCTCTAACTGCCGAAATTACAGATGAATTAACGACACTTTTGTTATCTTGGTAAGGGTGATTTTGCACATACAATACAGCTTCTTCGTAAAATTGATAGGCTGGCATTTGAGCAACAAGGCTACAACTACCCAAATAGCCGTTTTTTATGACCAACTGATTGATATTGCCTAAAACTTCGTACAAATCAATATCCCTTTCTGTTCCCATTCCCAAACAAACAACATATTTTTGTGCTACATCAAGTTGGTTCACAGCCGTTAATGAAATGGTGTCTTCTATCAATGTACCTTGTTCTATTTCATTACCTTTAATCAGGCTGTCCACACCACCATCTACTAATATAATTGTGTCAATAGATAGTTTTTTCACAAGTTGTGAATAACTTTTTTGCAAAGATTGTACGCCTGTTTTTTGAAAACACCAAATTGGAATAGTGGTATTTAGTTTTTTTTGCAAAAACTCTACAAGATAAAATTCACAAAAAGAAGATTGATAGGTTGCCTGATAGTTATTTTTTAACCATTTTTCTATGATATTGTCTGGCGTTGCTCCTAAACCAAATAGATGTTCATTTAACTGTAAACCTAAGGGATTATCTTTAAAAGAATGTAAACTAAAATTAGCTAAGTGGACTTGAAAGCCGTTATTGTGTAGTTCATAAAATAGGGGCAAACCACAAAAAACATCATATCCTCCGCCCATTCCTGCAATGAGTATATTTTTGCTATTTTGAAGATTTGGCAAGAAAGGTAGGTTGAGGTTCATAAAAAGGTATTGTAAATAGTTTTATTTTTATTACACTCAAAATAAAAAGAGGTTTAACTGTAGAACGGACTTTATTCTATTGAGCAAGTCCCTTGAACGGACTAAATTCCGTTCTACAGATAATTTGTTTAATACAACGTCAAAACAATTCTATCTCCTCTATGCACCTTCGTTCCTATACGCAGAGATTGGTGTTTTACCTTGCCTTTGCCATGAAAAACAACTTGTAAACCTCTGTTTTCCAAGACATACAAAGCATCTCGCAAGGACATTCCTGTAACATTGGGTACTAAGGCATTCAACATTTTATTATTAGCAAACAACAAACTGTCGCCACGCACACGCCCCAATAACCAATCTGTATTTTCATCACTACTTTTTGGCAATTCGTATTGAAAGCCTAATTCATTGCTAATCAACTGAATATCAGGTTTGTAAGCAGCACGAATCAAGGCTGGTTTGTTAATAGTTACCGTCTTTTTAAATTCGTTGTTCATCAAATAAGATTTGTAGGCAAAATCTGCCACTTCTCTAAACACAGGAGCAGCCACCAACGCACCGTATTGACTACTTGTTTTTGGGTTGTCTATGACCACAATACAACTGTATTTAGGATTGTCCGAAGGGAAATAACCCACAAAAGACGAGTAGTGTTTTTCTGTATAAACTCCTTTTTCTACTTTTTCGGCTGTACCCGTTTTACCTGCAATTTTATATTCTTTGGTGCGAATATTCGTAGCCGTACCTTTTTCTACTACGCCTTCCATAAGAGTACGCATAGTTCGCAAGGTTTTTTCAGAGGCAACTTGTGGCACTAAGGTTTTTGTATAAAATTCTTGTACAGTTTTATTGCCTTTTTTTACGGCTTTCACAATGATAGGCTGTATCAACTTGCCATTATTCGCCAAAGCATTGCAAAAAGCTAAGGTATGAATAGGGGCAACTTTTAGCTCATACCCCACAGACATCCAAGGCAATGTGGTGTTACTCCATGTTTTATCACTTGGTTTTTTGATAAAAGGCGTAGGCTCACCCGCCATTTGAAAGTTAAGAGGTTGTGTCAAGTGAAATTTCTCCAAATATTCATAATATTTCTGCGGTTTGTCCCTGAAATACTTGAACACCATTTTGGACGTACCAATATTAGATGACCTCTCAAATACTTCTTTTACCGAAATTTTGCCATAACCGCCTTCTTTTACGTCTGTCATTACTGCATTTTCGGCAAATTTATACGTGCCGTTGCCTGTTTGTACGGTGTCTTCCAAAGAAATATCTGCCTCCTCTAACAATGCCGTAAAAGTGGCTAATTTGAAGGTAGAACCCGGTTCTGCCATGCCTATTTCGCCTGTTGCAAAGTTGTTGATTTCGCTGTATTCGCCGTTTTCGTCTTTGCCCAAGTTCGCCATTGCCTTAATTTCGCCTGTTTGTACCTCCATCAAAATCACACTGCCGTTGTCTGCGTTGTGTTGTATCAAGGCTTTGCGTAAGGCTTTATCTACAATTTCTTGCAAATGAATGTCTATGGTCGTAACAACGTCTAAACCGTCTTCGGGGCGTATCTGTTCGCCATCTCCTACGGGTTTCCATGCACCGCCAGCCATGCGTTGGAACAAAGCCTGTCCGTTTGTACCCGCCAGTTGGTCGTGGAAAGAAATTTCTAAGCCTCTGCCTCGCACTACGCCACCAGTATCTTCTTGTATAAAACCAACGGTACGTTTGGCTAAGTCGCCAAAAGGTCTTAGGCGTTGTTGTGTTTTTTCTAAAATCAATCCGCCTTTGCGTTTTTCCCTCAAAATAGGGAAAGTAAGGGCTATATTGCGTTGTTGGAAAGTGATAGGTTCATTGACCAAAATCTTGTACCTTTTTTTCTCTTGGCGTGCTAATAGCAATTCAGTTTTAATTTCTTTGGCTTGTTTTTCCTTGAAATGTTTAGCCAAAAGCATAGACAAAGAATCTATACCTTTGTTAAAAACTTCGTCTTCGGCTACGGTAGGGTCTATGGCTAATTGAAAGAAGATAGTAGAAGTAGCCAATAAACTGCCGTCCTCTGCCGTAATGTTTCCTCGCATGGCAGTTACAGACTTGAAAGCCAAGCCATTAGCTTGTGCCTTTTTCCGCCATTTATCTCCTGTCAAAACTTGTATATATAAAATTTTTGCGACCACAGCCAAAGAAATAGCTGCCATGCACAAAAAGGCAATGCGTACTCTAACTAAAATAGATTGACGAATACTCATAGGTGTTTGCTTGGGTTTGGAAGGTCATCATTGGCTATTCTTTTGTAGCACAATCACTTCGCTAAGATACATGAAAGTAAAGCTATAACATTCTTTTGAGAGTTGAAAAATATTAGCAAAAAAATTGATGAATAAACAAAACCTAAGAGTTTTAAAGCTCTTAGGTTTTTACACAAAACTTTTCATTCAAACCTACTCCTCCACTTCTTTCAATTTCTTGTACCCGTCTGTAATGTACTGAACGGCATAGCCCGAAATCCAAGCAGACAAGCCACTGCGAGCAAAAATAAACTTTTTGTCGGTAGCCGTACCGTTGAGGTTGTTGGCAGCAGTAGCCAATAACAAAGCACCTGTAGCCAAACTCTCTTTGTCAAAAACCTCTTTTACTTGTTGAATATCGGCAGTAGCTTTTTGTTTGACGGCTGCGTCTGTAATTTTCGAGAGGTCGGGGTTGGTCAGTTTGTCATAAAGCAAAGTCGACATATCTCTAAACTTGCCAATGTCGGCAGTGGTGAGGGTAATTGTGGCTTGGTCGGCTTGTTGTGGGTATAAGTACGTAACCAATGCCCATGCAGCACCGCCCAACAAATAAATTTCCTTGCGACTTTTGAGGGCTGCACTTTTTGCGATATAGTTCACTATTTCGGGTTCTACTTTGGTGCGAATAATCGTTTTGGCAAGGTTATTAAAATCCCCACCTTTTTTCTGTTCTTCTTTCACTAAGGCACGCAGATTTTCTGCCCCATACGGCACAGCAAAATAATTCACTCTTTTTTCGCCTTCTGGCAACAAACAACCTACTTCGGTATTGCCACTGCCTACGTCTATAACGGCAGACTGAAAAAGCATATTATCTGGCACTACGCCCAAAATATCGTATTCCGTTTCTTTTTCGGTAGTTGTAAAATTCACCGTAGGCGAAATGTCTGCCACTGTAAAAGCTGCCAATATTTTTTTGCGTAAAGCCTCCGCATTTTTGGCAGCAGCCACCGAACTACTTGCTACCACAAAAATTCTGTCCGCAGCTACACCTTGTTCCGCCATCAATTTGTCATAATAGAACTTAACTGTATTCGCTGTTTTGTCTAATTTATCTGTGGCTAACATATCGCCTGTATGCAAAATAGATAGATTGGTATTATTATCTACTTCTGTGTACTTTACTTTTACTTTATAGTCGCCTTTTTTGGTCAGAACAATACCAATTACGTTGGCTTTTATGCCTTTTGCTCCTATTTCTATACCGCCATACACTTCTTCTGTTTCTTGTACGGCTTTGAGCAAGTGCCGAACTAAGGCTGCACTAATAAAATTTTTATTTTTTTCAAAACGACTTTGTGCCATATTGTAATATTGGGCAGCCATTTGGTTATTGTTTTTGTCCCAACCCAACATACCCAAATATTCGTAGGCTGTTGCCTCCCAATACAGGTTTTTATCTTTGGCATAGACAAGGGCTTTTTCTATACAAGCCTGTGCCAAATCGTATTGTTTTGCCTCTACCAATACAGCTCCCGTTTTCATCAAAATAAAGGCATCTCTGGCGTGGGCAGGTGTAGGCACTTTTACATCTGAAAAGAGGGCAGTGTTTGGGTTATCCCCTTCCAAAATATCACTCAAGGCTTTTTCTGCCAAGACATTTTTTTCTGCTACATATAAATTGAGGGCATCTAAGAAAAACTTTTGGGATAATTCTTCTACACCTATGTTTTTATAGACCAACCCTAATGCTTCGTAGGCAGAGGCTTCCCAAAATTTGTCTTTTCCTTTGACCAAAGGCAAACCTTTTTTGATGTAGTATTCGGCTAAGGTGTGCTGGTGTCCTCGCCTCAACAAATTGCCCAATTTGATATAAATAACCCCATGATTTTCGTTTTCTACTTGTGCAAACAGTGGCACAGCCGAAAATAAAGCATAAAAAATAGCTATCAAAAACAGTTTTTGCATACCCTAAAAAATTAGAAAGTGAAAATAAGTAGTGGAATATCTATTTTTTGGGCTTAAAAAGCAAGTTTTTTCTATAAAATGACTGTACCTATAAAATTATATCCATGACACCTTTACAACTTTTAACAGCCTACCGTTGTCTTTTAGTGCAATATTTGCGTATTTACATTGTCTTATACTTACCACAGATGAAAACAAAACTACTTTTAGCCTTTTCTACTTTTTTGCTTGTCTTACAGACTTTTGCACAAGGAAGTTTGCCTATTAAAAAGTTCTCTTACCAAGACTACCAAGCCCCTGCCAATGTTTGGAGTTTTACACAAGACCGTAATGGCTTTTTATACATGGGTACATCTGGCTCATTGTTACAATATGACGGTAAAACGTGGAGGATAGCTAAAACAGAAGACAGTGTACAGATAGGGCTTACTGCAAGGCATTTTTACGAAGATGACAATGGCAAGGTCTATGCCTTTGGAGATGGCACGTTGGGCTATTTTTCTTCTAACCAAAACAATGAACTGATTTTCAAATCTCTTATTCCACAACTTCCAGAAAAAGCACGCCGTTTTGCCATAGGTACACGCATTATGAAAACGGCAGATGGATTGTACTTTGCTTCTACGGATTGGTTGGCTCGTTGGAATGGCAAAGAGTTCAGATTATGGTATCCTCCCAAAAGTAATTTCACTCGTGGTTTTGAGGCACATGGAAAAGTATATGTGCGTGAAAACAATACAGGTCTTTATATATGTAATAATGAAAAACTTGAATACGTAAAGGGTAGCCAGCAACTTTTTGGTATAGAACGAATTAGTTTTATGCTGCCTACTTCAAATGGTAATATCCTTGTTGGTACTCGAGGGAAAGGCATTTGGTTATATAATCCCACGATACAAGACAGTACAAAGGCTTTTACGCCTTTACACACTTCTATAGATGCTACATTTTACACCAATAGTATTTATGATGCAACTACGCTACCCAATAAAACTATTTTGATAAACTTATTTACAGGGGGCGTAGTACAAATGACCCCAGAAGGTCAGTTTATGCGTTGGGTGTACCAAACTTCTGAATTTGTTACCACTTGTTACTTGGACAAAACAGGTCAGTTGTGGTTAGGCACAAGCCAAAACGGTGCTATTCGTTTAAATATTAGCTCACCTTATAAACAATGGACTTTAAATGAATTGGACAATCAAATGCCTAATTGGTTACATAGATTCGAAGGAAAACTGTATGGGGGCGGTGTGTCCAGATTAAGTATTTTGAAAAATGGTGTTTTTGAAAAAATACCTAATTCGCCTATCCAACCTTTTTCTTTTGTGGAAATGAACATAGAAGGGCAAAAAAAATTCTTAGTGGGTGCTTTTGATGGCGTGGTAGAGGTAAAAGGTGAAACAACAATACCTATTTCACAAGGGCAGCCTGTTTATCAAATTTTTAAACACCCAAAATTTCCTAATAATCTGTTTGTTTTTGATAGAGGTGGATTTACACTACTTACTTACAGTCAAGGCAAATGGACAAAAGACGATACTTCTCTCAAAACTTTGGCTGAGGCAAAATGGAATAATGGCTTAGGGCAGGGCTTTGCTTATGAACCTAGTAGTGGTGTGTTATGGGGAGTAAAACCGAGTGGAGGCGTTGCTATGATTACATGGGCAACTCAAGCCATTAATAAACCTACTATTATACAAGTACCAACAAGTGAAAAATTGAAAATAGGTTTTATGAATTTTTTATATGAGGGTAAAATAGTCTTTCAGAACGTCAATGCCCAATTTTTCACCTATAATCATCAAAAAGGAGAATTTGAGCCTTTTAAACCTCTGCAAGCCTATCAACACAGAAAATTAATCATTGGTGCAGTACAAACAGACACTATCAACAAACAATTTTTTGTGCCTATTAGTGAGAGAAAAGGTCAAATAAATAATTTTTTACGGTTTGATGTGATTAAAGTTTTACCTAACCAAACCATTAGCATAGACTCTACCACACACCAATATTTCCCTAAACAATTTCTTTTGAATACTTCTTTGGAACAAGATAGTACAATTTGGGTGTCTATGAATGATTATTTATTACATTATGACCTCAAAAAACGAACAGTATTGCCTGCGGATTTCAAGGCGTACATTCGTGAGTTGCGAAATAATCAGACTTTGGTTTGTGGTGTTACTTTTTGCAAAGAGGACTCAATAGCCCAATACATACAAGACGAACACGCCAAAATGGTCTTGCCTTATAGCCAAAACGACCTTACATTTAGGTTTGCAGCCCCGTACTTTATAGATGAAGAAGCTACACAATTCAGCTATTTTTTAGAAGGTTTTGACAATACCGAATGGTCTGCATGGACAACCGAAAGTAAGAAAGAATATACCAACTTGCGAGAAGGCACTTACACCTTTAAAGTAAAAGCCCGCAATGTATTTGGTAGAGAAAGTAACATCGTTGCATACCAATTTACGATTTTACCACCGTTTTATCGGACTTGGTGGGCTTATACAGGCTATACTTTGGGGGCTATTTTTGTCGTATTAGGTTTGATTTATGCCAACTCACGCCGTTTGTTAGCAGCCAAAAGACGTTTGGAAGAAATGGTTGTACAACGCACTGCCGAAATAGAAAAACAAAAGACAGAAATAGAAGCCCAACGTGATAATTTGGCAGAAATGAATGAAGAAATTAATATGCAAAGAGAAGAAATTTTGATAACGGCAGAAAACCTAAAAGTAGCCAACAATGAAATTTCTAAGAAAAACGAGGACATCGTAGCCAGCATCAACTACGCCCAACGTATTCAGTTTGCCATGTTGCCTTTTGAGGGACGTATTGCAGGGAGTGTGGGCAAAGAAAATTTCTTTATTTTGTATAAGCCCAAAGACATTGTTTCAGGAGATTTTTATGTTTTTGAGGAAATAGACAACAAACTCTTTGTAGCTGTAGCAGACTGTACGGGGCATGGCGTACCTGGTGCTTTTATGAGTATGATTGGCAACCAACTTTTGCATGAAATTATTGTGCGTGATGCCGTTCACCGCCCAGACCTTGTACTCAACAAACTGCACGTTGAAATACGGAGAGTTTTGCAACAAGAACAGACAGGCACACAAGATGGTATGGACATAGCCTTAGTCGTGATTTACCGCCAAGAGGCTTATTTTGAATATGCAGGTGCAATGAATCAAATGTATTATATACAAGGAGAACAGCCGACTTTGCATGAACTAAAAGCCACTAAGAAGCCGATTGGGGGCAGAACTTTTGACAACGAAACTGAAAGAGTTTTTGCTTACCACACCGTACATTTTGCCCAACAACCTACCACATTGTACTTGTTTTCTGATGGTTATTGCGACCAATTTGGCGGACAAGAAAACCGTAAGTTTATGGCAAAGAGGTTTAGAGAAACTTTACTTGCTGTTTATAATCAACCTTTAGCAGAACAAAAACAGGTTTTGGATACTACGATTACAACTTGGATACAAGAAGGTAGTGAAAAACAGATTGATGATATTTTAGTGGTGGGGCTAAAATTGAGGTAGGTGTACCAATATAAATTTGTCCGACACTTTTGAGTTGTCGGACAAAGAAGTGATTACTTTTTAAAGTTCAACTAAATTTCTACTGCCAATATCGTAATATCATCTCTTTGTGGGAAACTATCTTGAAAATTCATCAAGAAATGTTCTATGGCTTGGCGTTGTTTCATTAGTGTAACCTCGTGTTGCGTTTGTATGAGATTGGCTAAACGGTCTATGCCTATTTTTTCATGGTTCGGATTACATTGGTCTACATAACCATCTGTCATTAGATACAGCCTACTGCCTGCCTCCAATACCAATTCTTGGTTCGTAAAATCTGCTTGTTTTTTCTGCAAACCACCAATAGATTTTCTATCTCCTTTTACGGCAAATAGTGTAGGGTCATCTTTTTTCACAAAAAACAAAGGTCTTTTTGCCCCTGCAAACATCACTTTTGGCTGCCCATGTTCATACTCTAAACGGCACAAGCAAATATCCATACCGTCATCATTCGATTTGTCTTCTTGGTGCAAAGCTAATTGAATATTGGCGTGGAGGCTGTCTAAAATCATTGAAGGTTCAAAAATACGGCGGTGGCTCACTATTTCATTCAGGGTATTTACGCCTACCATAGACATAAATGCACCCGGTACGCCATGCCCCGTACAATCTACTACGGCAAAAAAAGTAAACTCTTTGATCTTTGACACCCAATAAAAGTCGCCAGAAACAATGTCTTTGGGTTTGAAAATAATAAAATAGTCTTTAAATGACTTTTGTAAGTCATTGGTACTTGGCAAAACAGCTAACTGAATAGTTTGTGCATACCGAATACTGTCTGTAATACTCCGCGAAGACTCTTGAATAATATCGTATGCTTTCTCTATGTCCTCTTTGGCTTTTTCTAAGAATTTATTTTTACTTTCAATTTCATTGTTCTTAGAGTTAATCTCATCATTTTTACTTGCCAACTCATTGTACACTTCTTCCAAATAATCTCTTTGAGCTTTTATTTCTTCTTTTTGTTGTTCTATTTCGGCGGTTCTTTCTTTTACTTTCTTTTCGAGACGGATATTTTCTTGTTGCTGTTGTGCCAATAATTGGTCTTGTACTTTTTTACGTTCTGTACGCATCAAAGCATATTTGTCTGCTAATGCCAATGCTAATAAAATTACTTCTAATACAGAACCTATTTCTGCTCCATGCGAAGTAATAATGTTATTGGGTAGTACACCAATAGTTTTTAAACCTAAAGAAACTAAGCCTAATACATAGAAAGTCCAAGCCATAACAAAGTATTTTGCAGAACGGACTCCTCTATAAAGCATATACACACCTGCAGCTATCAATATGACACAGCACAAAATAGTGATGATAGTAAATGCTCTAATCATAATGTTGTAATCTACCCCGAAAATGAGGGCAAACATTACAAAACCTACACCCAACATGATGTTGAAAGTGCGGTGAAACACTTTTGCAGAACGGCGTGTTTCCAAGAAGTTTCGGGCAAACAGAGAAGCACCTATAATAAACAGTGACATAGACATATTAATCATGTTCATCGCCACATTGACTTGATTTGGTACAATGTGTTGAAAAATATGCCCTGTAATGGTCGCAATGAAGATGGTAGAGCCTAAAATAGAAAGAACATAGTACAAGTAATTAGAATCATTAAGGGCAAAATACAATACAGTGTTGTAAAATATCATGACTATCATGATGCCATAAAACAAACCATATAGTAATTCGGAGGTAGCATTTTGTTTATAAAAGTCTTTTGCTTTTATAATCTCCATAGGTACTTGCAAAGCTCCTTTGGTATAAGCCCTAATGAAATAAGTGCGAGTAAGGGTGTCGTTTTGGTGTAAGGGAATAATGAAATTACGGTAGTTGATTTCACGTTCTCCGAAAGGTTGCATATCCCCTAACTTTAACATAGCCCAAGTGCTGTCTGGTTTTTGGCTATAAAACTCTATATGGTCTAATAAAGGATAACTAATTTCTAAGAACCATGCTTCTTCGGGCTGTAAGTTTTTAACCTGAAATTTGAGCCAAAAAGCAGAGGTAGTATAGCCAAAATTGATAGTTTTTTTCGGGTATAATTCAAATCTATGTTGGTAGTTTGGCTTTTCTACTTCATCTACAATTAATGTTTTCTCTTTGTCTTCTAAGAAAAAAACTTGTTTTGCTAGTTTGTATGTTTTGTATTCAGGACTTAGGACAATTAAATGCGGATTTCTATAATCCAAAGTATCTCTTTGCTCCTCGTCTTCTTCTTGTGCTTGTACTTTTTGCCCTAAAAGCAATAAGTATAGCAATACAAAAGGAAAAAGATAATAAGAAAGTAGTAACTTTTTAGATTTTAAAGAAATAGCAATGTGCATACAGTTGAAAGAATTAACAGAAGATAATGGTTAAGGTTGATGCTTTAGGGTTTCAATATAAGAACCTTTGAATAATTATACAACTTATTTTTCAAAAATAATCTCTACACTTGATTTGGCTGTATGAATACTGTAAGGTATGAATACTTTGTGTAAATTTGCACAAAAATTTATACAACTATAATCTTTGAAGATATGAAAAAAACATTGCTAAGCCTCTCTTGTGTAGCTTTATTGTGGGGCTGTGCCGAAGACGAAAAAGCCATTAATAACAAAGTAGAAAGGGCTTTTCGCCAACAAATGAAAGACCAATTAGGACTGGAGTGTACTACGGTAAAAATGACGAAAGAAAAAGACAAACAGTATTTTATTGAGGCAGACATAGCTGGTAATCCTCCTAGCCATATTCAGGCTGTTTTTTTAGGAGAACCCGAAGAAGGAAAATTCAATATCCAAGAAACATTAAACTCTGTAACAGGTCGTTATGTCCAAGATTTTGTGGGGGTACAGTGTACCGACGTTGTGCTGAAGCAAAAGGATAGTGTGTACTATGATGGAAAAATTACATTAAAAACAGGCGAAAAGCTCAATTTAGTGGTACATAAAGACAATGGTTGGTATCCAGAAAATGATACAACAACATTAGGTGTGTTAGTCAAACGCAACATAGCAAAAGGACAACGCTGGAAAAATGTGTCTATTCGCATGATACCTCTTTCTAAATTTGAGTACCATGCCGTAGTAGATGGTGATAGTGGTAAGTATGCTGTTTTAAAAATTTCTCACACAGGTACAGCTTTTAATTTTAAAGAAGTACCTAACCCTACAGAAGTTTTGGCAGCAATAGACAAACAAACTAAAACTGTAGCCCCTACTAAATAAGAAATAGCAAAAGACAGTCTAAAGGCTCATTTGTACCTTTAAACTGTCTTTTTACTACTTCGCAATATACTGTTTATTTACAATTTTATTAGCTGCTAATTCTCTGTTAGATTGAAGAGTATTGTACGTTTCTAAATCTTTTTGCAGTGTAGCATCTTTGCTTAAATAACTAAACATACTGTTAGAAAAATCTTCTACTTCTTCTTTCAAACTATAAAACGTCCATTGGTCTATCTTCCGAGAATTAACTAAGCCTGAATTTTTCAGATAAATTAAGTGCCTTGAAATTTTGGTTTGTGTATATTCCAAAATCAATTCTAAGTCTGAAATACACATTTCTTTTTTCTTGTAAATCAGGTGTAAGATACGAATCCGAGCCTCCTCCGAAAATGCCTTGAAAATCTGCGTACCTACAGTCAAGTTAAAATTTTTGAGTTTCATAAATAAATAGATGATACAAAAAATAGGTGTTGTATGTGAGTAACTTTTTTGCAAAAATAGTTGTTGCAACAACTATTTTTGCAAAGATATGTAATATAGGTTAGATATTACTATTTTTGGGTGTAAAATATACAATATGCGAATACAAGAATATACTACTAAACCCTACCATGTACTTAGTTTTATAGATTATGCTTTGTATTTGTGCAATCCTTCGTATATTCGCACCATCAAATTTAGTTTTCTTTCTTCAACCCCTTAACACATAAATCTCATGAAAGTAACCGTAGTAGGTGCTGGTAATGTAGGAGCAACTTGTGCCGATGTATTGGCGTACAAAGAAATTGCTAATGAAATTGTATTAGTAGATATTAAAGAAGGTTTGTCTGAAGGCAAGGCTTTGGATATTTGGCAAAAAGCCCCTATCGACTTGTATGATACAAGAACTATAGGTTCTACTAATGATTATTCTAAAACAGCTAACTCTGACATTGTGGTTATCACTTCAGGCTTGCCTCGCAAGCCGGGTATGACCAGAGATGACCTTATCTCTACCAATTCTCAAATCGTTACGGGTGTAGCAGAAAATATCATCAAGTATTCTCCAAATGCCATTATCATTGTGGTTTCTAACCCTCTTGACGTAATGACTTATGCAGCACACTTGACTACTAACCTTCCTCGTACAAGAGTGATGGGTATGGCAGGTATCTTGGATACAGCTCGTTACCGTGCATTCTTGGCTGCGGAGTTAAATGTATCTCCAAAAGACATTCAAGCTATGATTTTGGGTGGTCATGGTGATACAATGGTGCCATTGCCTCGTTACACAACTGTAGGCGGTATCCCTGTTACTGAGTTAATCGCAAAAGATAAATTAGATGCTATCGTACAACGCACTATCAACGGTGGTGGCGAATTAGTAAAATTAATGGGTACTTCTGCATGGTATGCACCCGGTTCGGCTGCTGCCCAAATGGTAGAAGCTATTGCGAAAGACCAACGCCGCGTATTACCTGTATGTATCAATTTGGAAGGCGAATATGGCATTAAAGATTGTTACTTAGGCGTACCTGTTATCTTAGGTAAAAACGGTGTAGAGAAAGTAATAGAACTTCAGCTCAATGACGAAGAAAAAGCATTGTTGGAAACTTCTCGCAAGCACGTAAAAGACGTAATGGACGCATTTGACAAAATGAGAAAAGCATAATTGCTCTCATAAAATAGTTATACAAAGATTTATTGTTATCTTAAAGTACAAAAATAGAAGACTTGCGTAAAGTTTTCTATTTTTGCTTTAGCTAGTCTGTAGCACATACATTTTGTAAACTATCCTCTAACTATGAAAAATTATTTATCAAGTACCCAAATTATTCCCCTTTTATTTTGTGTCTTTTTCTGTTTAAGTGTAGGCGGGTTTTCTGGCTACCTTAGCACCAATGAAGTATATGGTTGGTACTTAACTATCCAAAAACCCTCTTGGAATCCGCCAAATTGGTTGTTTGGTCCCGTATGGATTTGCCTTTATATTTGTATGGGGATTTCGTTGTTTCTAAATTGGACAAATAAAAAACCTGAAACACCTAAAAAGTTATTACTATTACTCTTTTTTATACAATTATTCCTTAATGGTTTATGGTCTATCGTATTTTTTAGATGGCATAGTATCGGGTGGGCATTGATAGAAATTATGGTTTTATTAAGCACAATGATTGCCTATACATTTTTATCTTACAAAACGCAAAAATGGGCAAGTTTACTGTTCATTCCGTATATACTATGGGTAAGTTTTGCAAGTTTTCTTACCTTCACTATTTGGCAGTTGAACAAAGGGCTATAAGGTCATGTTTACGCACAAAAGTTAAAGGTTTGCTTACTTTGAGTATTTCTGTAGGAGAACTTTCATAAAAAATACTAATCACTGTTTCTATATGTGGGCATTGGCTACCACAACAATTTAACTCCACAACACTGATTGTGGTATCTGCGGACAAGCCTTTGAGTTCTACCAACCATTGTTTGATAGCCTGCCGAATGGCTTTGTTATCGGCATCATTAGGATTTTTGAATAACATCATCAATGATTTTCATAAAATAGTAAAAAAACATTCCAAGCCGAAACTTGGAATGTTTTTTTACTTACAACACAGGAATTTCAATATTAGTTTGAACTGGAATAACTTTCGGTACATTCACCTCCAAAATTCCATTTTCATATTTTGCCGTAATCTGTTGTTTATCCGTATTTTCTGGTAAAACAAACTTTCTGCTAAACTTACCATACAGAAACTCTTGATGTGTAAAATTCAATTTTTCTTCTGTTGGAGTGGGTTCTGCCGAAATCACTAAGTTGTTCTTATCTATTGAAATTTTAAAGTCCTCTTTACGAAAAGCTGGTGCTGCCAACTGCACTACATACGCCGTAGCCGTTTCAATAATGTTGGCTGCTGGACGAGTGAAAGAGGTAGCTGCTTCGTATGCCCAATGTCTGTAGGCTGGGTGTGCTACGCCTGTGTTACAATTTGAATATTTCATAACTGAAAAAGTTTAACGTTTTTGTTTGTGGTTCTGAATTGTTTTCAAATCAATAGTAACAAGCTACGTACCAATCCATACAGGTAAGAAAAATGCGACAAAATGACATTTTTATAGGCTTTTTACAAGATTATTCGTGCTTTTTTAAGACAAAAAGTCATATTGAAAGTAACTTGCTTTTAATATGACTTTTCTGCATTAGTGTTCAACAAAGTCATGATAGGTTTCAAGATGTAATCTTTTGAAAAGATTACATCTTGAAACCTATCATGGTATTAACAGAAAAAGGCACTCTAAAAAGAGTGCCTTTCATTTACCTATCCAAAGTCAAAATTATTTGCCTTCGTTTTCTTTCAATTTAGCCAAAGCCTCAGAATCTCCCAAAGAAGTTGTAGTTTCTGATGCTGGTTCTAATTGAACATCTGTATCATCATCTTTCTTCTTAGTAGTTTTCTTTTCTTCTTTCACTTCTTTGAAAGTAGCTGTGTGAGAAATAATAATTTTCTTCTCTTCTTTAGAAAACTCAATTACTTTGAAGTCTAAGTTTTCGCCAGCTTCTACTTTACCGTTATCTGCTTTTACCAAGTGTTTAGGTGTAGCAAAACCTTCAACGCCATAAGGTAACTCTACTGTAGCACCTTTATCGTTTTTGCTGTTTACTGTACCTTTGTGGATTGAGCCGATAGTGAAGATAGTTTCGAAAGTATCCCAAGGATTCTCTTCTAATTGTTTATGACCCAAAGCTAAACGGCGTTGCTCAACGTCTAACTCCAATACTCTTACGTCTAATTTATCACCAACTTTTACAAATTCAGATGGATGCTTAATTTTCTTAGTCCAAGACAAGTCAGAAACGTGAACCAAACCATCAACGCCTTCTTCTAATTCTAAGAACAAGCCGAAGTTAGTTAAATTACGTACTGTACCTGCGTGTTGTGTACCTACTGCGTATTTAGTAACGAAGTCGTTTTTAGTCCAAGGGTCTTCAGTTAATTGTTTGATACCCAAAGACATTTTTCTTTCTGTACGATCAATCATCAAAACAACTGCTTCGATTTCATCACCTACTTTCATAAAGTCTTGTGGGTTACGCAAGTGCTGTGACCAAGACATTTCAGAAACGTGGATAAGACCTTCCACACCAGGGATAACCTCGATGAAAGCACCATAATCAGCTACGTTTACTACTTTGCCACGTACTTTAGAACCTTGTTGAATTTCTACAGGTAGGCTGTCCCAAGGGTGAGCTTGCAATTGTTTCATACCCAAAGAGATACGTTTTTTATCTTCGTCGAAGTCTAAAACAACTACTGTTACTTTTTGGTCTAATTTCAATACTTCTTCTGGGTGAGTTACTCTGCCCCAAGAAATATCTGTGATATGCAACAAACCATCAACGCCACCTAAGTCGATGAACACGCCGAAGTTTGTCATATTCTTGATAACACCCTCCAATACTTGACCTTTTTCGAGGTTATTCAAGATTTCAGCTTTTTGCTGTTCTAAGTCTTTTTCAATCAATACTTTGTGAGAAACTACTACGTTGTCGTTAGCATAGTTGATTTTCACTACTTTCACTTCCATTTTCTTACCAACGAAGATATCGAAATCTCTGATTGGCTTCACGTCTATTTGAGAACCCGGTAAGAAAGCCTCTAAACCGAAAATATCTACAATTAAACCACCTTTTGTTCTGCGTTTTACAACACCTTCAATAATTGTGTCATTTGCTAAGGCATCTTCTATAGCTTTCCATGCTTTTACGATACGAGCCTTTCTGCGAGATAAGGCAAGCTGACCGTTAGCATCTTCTACTCCTTCTACATACACTTCTACGCTATCACCTATTTTCAAATCCACTAAATCTCTAAACTCTGACAATGGCACTAAACCATCTGATTTTGAGTTAATATTTACTACTACTTCTCTTTCTGTGATACTTACTACAGTACCTGTAATTACTTCATTCTTAACTGCTTGTGATTGTGCTTGAGCATACAAAGAAAGCAATGTGTTTTTTTCTGCCTCGTTGTAACCATCACCGAAACCTTTAGAACCTTTTTTCTTTACGCTGAACTTGCTCCAGTCGAACTCTGGGAATTGAGAATTACTCATAATTGTTATATGCGTCTATTATACGCCTTCACGTCTGACGCAAGACGAGAAGTCGATGGGTTAAAAATAACAAAGCCTTTCACCGCGAAAGGACTGCAAAGGTACGCTAATATTTCAGTTTTTCAAAGCCTAACTCTATTTTTTTAAGCTCTAAACCCTATTTTTTTTGGGCAAATAAGCAAAAATTCAGCCCATATCGTAAAAAAAGCCAATAGCTTTTTGGGAAAGTCTTACAAATATTGACATAAAAGACTGTGCTTTACGAAAAAACGCATACATAGGTTACGTTAAAGTGATTAATTTTTGTGATTGTTTTATTGCAGCGTAAATATATTTTGTAACTTGACAAAGTTTTTTTATAACCTAATAATTTTCAATGTTTTAACCTTAATCAAATTATATAATTATGTCGGCAACATTAGAAAAACCAACGACACAAGAAGGACAACCAAAAGGGCTTTACCTACTTTTCTTTACAGAAATGTGGGAAAGATTTAGTTACTATGGTATGAGGGCATTATTGGTCTTGTACCTTGTGAGTCAATTCAAATTTGAACGGGCAGCAGCCTTAGAGATTTATGCCATTTTTACAGGTTTGGTGTATGTTACCCCTATCATTGGTGGTTTATTGGCAGATAAAGTATTAGGACAAAGAAAAGCCATTTTTATTGGCGGTATTCTGATGGCGTTAGGGCAGTTTGCGTTGGCAGCAAGTACCGAAACTTTTTATTTGGGCTTAGGGCTAATTTGCGTGGGTAATGGTTTCTTTAAACCCAATATTTCTACTATTGTGGGGGCTTTATACAGAGAAAATGACCCTCGCCGTGATGGTGGTTTTACGATTTTCTACATGGGTATTAACTTAGGTGCTTTCTTCTCTCCTTTGATTTGTGGCTATTTAGGCGAAAAAGTTTCTTGGAGTTATGGTTTTGCGTCAGCAGGTATTGGTATGTTATTAGGGACAGCTATTTTCTTTTTTGGTAATCATATACTGAATAATGCAGGTATGCCGCCTTCTGTCAAAGAAAGAAATACATTAGTAGCCAAAGATTTTATTGATATTGTGGTATATATAGTTGTGTCCGCAGCCTTAGTTTTTGGTATTATACAGTTTTGGACGGCTATTTCTGATAGTATTAGAGGTATTATTAAAGTGATTTTGGCTGTTGGAGGAGTTGGATTCTTGATTTATACTTTAGCAACTAATACTAAAGGTAATGACGAATGGAGTAGAGTTGCAGTTATTTTTATTTTGTTGTTTTTCAATGTATTCTTTTGGGCTGGTTTTGAGCAAGCTGGTGGTACTTTCAACCTTTTTGCGTCAGAAAATACAAACCGTATGGTTTTTGGCAATGAAATTCCTGCGGCGTGGTTTCAGTCTATCAATGCCATGTATATTTTTACAATAGCTCCTGTATTTGCAGCTATGTGGGTTTCCTTGAATAAAATAGGTAAAGAACCCAATATTCCTTTGAAGTTTACATTAGCCTTAGCTTTATTAGGTGTTGGTTTTCTAATTATGCACTTTGGAGATGTTAGTGCAAAAAATGGTTTGGTAAGCCCTATGTGGTTAGTCATGGTGTACCTATTCCATACTTTGGGTGAACTTTGTTTATCTCCTGTAGGTTTGTCAATGATTACAAAGTTATCTCCTCCTCGTATTGTATCTTTGATGATGGGTATGTGGTTTGCAAGTATAGCTTTTGCTCAATACATGGCGGGTATTTTAGAGGCTGTTTTACATACCTTTAATTTGCCGTTGTTTCCGTTCCTTACAGGTACTTCTATCATAGGTTCTTTATGTCTGTTAGCTCTTTCTCCTTGGTTGAAAAAGATGATGAAAGGTGTAGCATAAAGTTGATTGTGTAGTAAAAGAGTCTTTATGAATCATTACAAAAGCTGTCATCTTTTAAAAAGGTGGCAGCTTTTTGCATACTTACAGTCAAAAATTGTTCATAGCTTTTATTTAGTTGTTATTTTTGACAAAAACAGCCTATTTGTTGCTACAAACCTACAAAAATTCCTATCTTGCCGTTTATCAAATCGACAACTACTCAATCCAATAGCTTTATGACAGTTCAGGCTTTTATTTTTTTGTTGTTATCGGCTCTTTTTAGTTTCGAACCCAGCTACAACAAAGTCGGGTACGTACAAAAAGGAGTAGCTTCTTATTATGCAGAGGAGTTTCATGGCAAAAAAACCGCCAATGGAGAGAAGTTTAACATGAATGATTTTACGGCTGCACACCCCCGTATTCGTTTCAATGCCTTATTGAAAGTAACCAATTTGGATAATGGCAAAGAGGTTACGGTGCGTATCAACGACAGAGGACCGTATGTAGGGGGTAGAATTTTGGATTTGTCGAGAGCCGCAGCCCAGAAAATAGACATGGTAAAAAACGGTACGGCAAATATTAAAGCCGAAGTGATAGCCGTAGAACAATTTGGAGTAAGCACACGCACAGAAGATATTACAAAACGACCTGATATTCGGAAAGAAGATAACAATAAGGAGAAAAAACAAAGTAAAATAGGTGGTTTATTGTCAAAGATAGCAGATGCGTTGGCTGGTCGTAAGAAAAATCCTGCACCTGTCGAAGAACCACAAAATACACCGCCACCTGTGGTTACTCCTAAACAACAAGAAAAACCAAAGGAAACTACTCAAGACAAACCCTTAATTGTTGAACCCAAACGCAGGGAAAGTACAGAAACTAAAACAGACAATTTACCTAAAAAAGATACAAAGCCACAAGACAAACCGTTGGTAGTAGAGCCTAAAAGACCTACACAGCTGCCCACAGACGATAATAAAGTAACACCAGCACCAACACCTACGGCTGTTACAGAGGATAAATTTGAGGCAATGAGTACCTATAATATTTGGGCAACAGAAAAGTTCCCCGATGGTTATGGTGTACAGATTGGTTCTTTCTCTGATTTTTCGGTGGCAATAGGCAAAGCCAAAGAACTACAAAGCCATAATATAGGCACAGCTTATTTACAAGTAGGTACTAAAGACGGTAAGAAAGTCTATAGAATTTTATTGGGTGAGGGAGATATAAGTGTGGCTCGGAGTTTAATTCCTATTTTACAATCAAAAGGTTATAGTGGAGTTTTTGTGAAACAACATTATTAATCATACAACCCTTATAAAATATAAGGTGTCATCTTTCTAAAAGATGACACCTTTATTCTTTAATTATTTAAACGAAAAATATCAAACTATTTTTTGCGATACTTCACTTCTACAGCGTGTAACTCCAACAATGGTTTCATAAATTCTTCTAAATCATACACACAAAGTTGGCTGGCAGCATCACACAATGCTTTGGCTGGTTCTGGGTGTGTTTCTATGAACAAACCATCTATGCCCGAAGCCACACCTGCACGAGAAAGCACAGGCAAATATTGTCTTGCTCCGCCATTAGGGTCTGCACTTGGAATACCGTACTTGCGAATAGCATGAGTAACGTCAAAAACTACAGGGAAACCCGTTTGGTTCATGTGATAGAAACTACGAGGGTCTACAATCAAGTCATTGTAGCCAAAGGTATAACCTCTTTCTGTTAAAATCACTTGGTCATTGCCTGCATCTACACATTTTTGGGCAGGTTTAGCCATATTTTCAGGGGCTAAAAACTGTCCATGTTTCAAGTTTACTACTTTTCCCGTTTTAGCAGCCTCTACAACCAATGTGGTTTGCATACACAGATACGCAGGGATTTGGATAATATCCAACACTTCGGCAGCAGGTTTTGCTTGCTCTGGATAGTGAATATCTGACAAAATAGGAAAACCGAAGTCTTTTTTAATGCGTTGCAGTAACTTCAAGCCTTCCTCTAAGCCAGGTCCCTGATAGAATTGGGCGGTGCTACGGTTATCTTTTTGGAACGAAGATTTATAAACAATTTTGATTTTTAGTCTTTCTGAAACAGTTTTAAGCATTTCTGCCGTCTTAAGCATAATGCTTTCATCTTCTATGACACAAGGACCAGAAATAAGGAATAACTCATCTGCTCCGCAGTCTATATTACCAACTTTAACAATCTTTTTTTGCATATTCAATGTAAAGCTAAATGAAATGAGGCTGCAATTTACGATTTATGTGCTTGTTATGGTAGGTTTTAGGGGGCAAATATTTTCTTGTCTATTACTTACTAAAGTGGTTCTAAACACCACAAGGGCTTTAAGTCCTTATGTCGTTTTAAATAAAGCTATTTTGCTTGAATAGCTGTTGTTTAGTTGTCTATGACAAAGGGCATATTTTAAGGCATTATTTTTCTACCCTATTTTTAGTAAACTGCAAAAAAACAGCTATTGCATATACTAGTATTGGTAAAGAGCAAAAGAGTAAGGTCAAATTTTGTTGATTACCTAGTACACCATTCAAGCTATCTACCTTTGACCATAGATTTACAACAACACCTATATAAATTGCAAACACAATAAGAATACTATGTGTAGAAGCCCAGAAAGTAATGCTATTAGCTACTTTAGGGTTTTCATAAGCTCCTCTACTAATTCTATAATATTGCCAAATAGAAATAGGTAGTGTAAAAAAGATAGTCAGCCCACACTCTAAGGGTATTAGTTCCCAATAAGTAAACAATGCAGCAGCAGAGTAGGCAATACTATGCAACCAACCGTATAATTGTATGCCTTGTTGTACCCCTAATAATACTATCATTGTTTTTTTGTTCACTTCTATATCTCCTTTATAGTCAGCCAAATTCATTATCATCATTCGACTGTATTGTATCAAAAAGGCAGGTAGTAAAAGCAATAAAATTTTAAATTCTATTTTTCCAGACTGCACCGTAAAGCCCAACATAGGTACTAAGTAAGTTAGTGTAATGCCTACCGCCATTTCGCCTAAAGCCCTGTAATTGAATTTGAAAGGCGGTGCAGTATAAAACCACCCGAAAAATATAGCTACTACGACTATCACACGAGAGGCAAAATTTGGCATTAATGCACTGATGCCAATTGCGACAAACAATAATAAGTAAGCAATAGAAAGAGCTGTTTCTTTCCTAATTTTTCCATCTACTAAAATTCTGCTGCCTCCTGTCCATTTGGTTGCTTGTTGGTTGGCTATATCTGCTTCATAGTCATAGTATTCATTGCAGTAGTGTGTCATCAAATGAATAGCCCATACGCCAAAAAGACCAGCTATATACCGCAAAGGTGATACGGCATGATTTTCATAAAACAAATATAATGTAAGCCCAAAGGTATAGGAAAGGGAACTGTATATCAAGAACTTTGGTCTTCCAAGTTTTATAATATATTTTATTTTTTGAAAAAAAATAGCCTGAGATTCTTGCGTGATATTCATAGGCGAGGAATAAAAAATATACCTTAATGATAATTGATAACCAACTAAAGTTACCATTAAAAACTTGTATGCAAAGGTAGTTTTTAAAGTTTACACTACCTTGTAAATGTTTAAAAAAGTTAAAATTTCATAAAAAAGTGCTTAGTGTTGTATTCAACAACCCTAAGCACTAAATAAGGTATTACAGTTTTAGGTTTATTCGCCTCTTAACAAAGTTACCGTACCTTTTACTTGTTTGTTTTTGAAAAGAATGTGGTAGAAATAAGCCCCCGGGGGGAAACCAGCTCCGTCCCAAGAGAAGTTTCTATCATTACTTTCATAAACCAAAGCCCCCCAACGGTTGTAGATAACAATTTTGATGAAACTATCTTGGCAATTATCCACAGGAATATCTTGTTTGAAAGTATCATTTTTGCCATCTCCGTTAGGCGTAAAGACATTGTAAGGCACAAAATCTTTTGGTGCTGCAATGTCAATAAGTTTGAACACTACAAAAATCTCATCTGTTTGTGGATTACCACAAGGATTTTGGTCGACTACCGTAAATTTCAGCCTAAACTCACCTTTGCGTTTCAAAATTTCGCAGTCGGGTTGCCACTGTAATTTAGCAGTTTGTGGGGCTACGCCTGTTACGTCATTGAATACAAAACGGTAATCTTGCAAATTAAAGTCTGTACCAACCCCTGTAATTTTGATAATGTCTTTGTCTATGTCCTCTGCCTTAATGTCCATGTTAATCACTTCGCCCAATGTTACGGTACGAGTATATTCACGTTTAGCCGCATCATATTGCAAATTACCAATGACATCTGTAAAAATTCTTGGCTTGTTAGGATTTGGTAAAGGTATCAAACGCAAATTAACCCTTACTGTATCTTTAATCGGCAATCCACAACCTTTATAGTCTTGGAATACCAATAACACTGTATAATCTTTTGGTGTTTGGCTGCCTCTAAGTAACGAACAGTCTGTTTTCCAATTAAAGTCGGACTGAATAGGAGCTATGCCTTTTACTGTACTGAAAGTCATGCCGTCTGCCAAACCTACTGCCGTAATGCTTACACTGTCTTTGTCTGCGTCATCTACGTTAGCTCTGAAAGTCAATGTTTCGCCTGCTGTAATAGTTTTAGAATACACTTTGCTACTGTTTTGTGTCAAATTATTGGCAGTAGCCACAGGTCTTGCGTTAGCTTTGTTGTCATAATACAAAATCAGACGTAGCTTAATGGTATCTCTCAAACTGCGTTGGCAATCTCTAAAATCATTGCCTACAAACTGTACTTCAAAAGTACGGCTCAACTGCCCCCCTGCTATATTCAACATACTACAGTTGGTTTGCCACACAAACGGCGACCTTAATAGAGGTCTGCCCCTGCGAGGTGTGAAGTTCATGTTAAAATCTGCCAAACGGAAACCAACCCCTGCCCCATTTAAAAACAAACTATCTCTGTTACGGTCATCTGCCAAAATATCTACTTGGTACAAACTGCCTACTTTTACAGAATCTGTATAAGTACGAGTAGTTGCATTGTAACGAGGCAGCAAAGTAGAAACTACAGGGCGGAAATTTACCTCTGGATTTGGCAATACTCTTAACCGAACTTGTATCGTATCAAATTTTCTGTTGCCACAAAAATCAAAGTCATTCACAATAAAACGGACAAAATAATCGGCAGCTTTTACCGTATCGGGCAAGAAAGCACAGTTGGTTTGCCATAAAAACGTGCCTGTTTGCGGAGCTTTGCCATTGCGAGCCGTAAAACGCATACCCAATGCCGAAGGCACTAAGTTGATGCCTTGTAAAGCTAAAATTACCGAATCTTTTTCGGGGTCATCTCCCGTTACGGTAAAGTTAAAGGCTTGTCCAACCACCACAGAGTCATAATAAAACTTGTTTTTGGCATCATAAGGCAAGGCTGCCGTAATACTTGGTTTCAAATTGGTACGAGGCAATACTCTTAATCGTACTGTGATGGTATCAAATTTTTTGTTACCACAAGCATCAAAATCATTCACCAATACTCTTAAATCATACGATTTGGCAGTAGTATTATTGGTAAGGTGCGTACACAAAGTTTGCCAAGTCAATGTGCCTGTTTGTGGGGCTCTGCCACTTTGCGGGCTGATACGCATACCCAAACCTGCTGCGTCAAAACCTTGTCCCAAGAGTGTAAATCCAATAGAGTCGTTTTCGGGGTCTGTGCCTCTAAATGGAAGATTAAACGTATTTCCTACCAAAATAGAGTCATAATAAACTTTATTGGCAGTGTCAAAAGGTAGTGTACTTGTAATAGCTGGTTTTTTATTGTCCACAGGTTTTACAAAAATTTCAAAATATGTCGTGTCAAACGTAGGATTGCGACAAGTTCCTCTGTCTTGTACTATCATACTAAACCTAAAATTTTTGCCGTTTACGTCTGTAGCACTTAGCACATTACAAGGTGGTGTCCAAGAAAATTTGGCAGTTTGTGGGGCTTTTCCTACGGCATTGGTAAATCTTACGCCCAAAGTCGTTGGATTAAAGCCTGTACCTAACAGACTAAAACTAATTGTATCACCATTTATGTCTGTTCCCAAACCATCAAAATTGATAGTTTTACCTACAAAAACAGTATCATAGTACGTCTTATTAGTAGCATTAAATTTAGGTAAAGAGGTTGTAATTTTTGGTGGTGCGTTTTCTGTTTGTGGATTAATCACTTTGATACGCACTGTAATAGAATCTCTTAAACTTACCTGACAACGGCGAGTATCTACGGAAGTGAACTTCAATTCATACGTTTTTTCTTTTTCAGTAGGCAACAATAAGTTACAAGCAGGTGTCCAAGTAAATTGTCGGGTCAATATTGGGTTGCCACTGGTCGTAGGAAAACTAATGCCGATTGTTGCAGGATTAAAGCCTATGCCTTGCATAGCCATTGTAATTACGTCTTTGTTGGGGTCATCGCCTGTCAATGTAAAACTAATAGGTCTGCCTGCTTGTATGGTCGTGTCATACGTCCTTACGGTAGTTCTGGGCATATTTGCCACTATGGTAGGGGCTTGGTTAGGGGCTGGTAAAATTTTTACGTTAATGCGTGTAGTGTCTAACAATGGTACTGCACAACTATTGTCTTCTACTATAGCATCAAAGATATAAGTAGCTGGCAAACTTGATGGACACTCATTGAAACACAAAGGCAACACCAAACGACCATTGACCACGGTACCTGATAAAGGGGCTACTGATGGTGGTAATGTGCTGGGAGCTATTGGGTTAAAACGGACACGAGCTACAGTATTAGGGTCTCTATCTGTAATCACAATATTGGCACAACGATTAGCATCTGATACTAAAAATTTTAAAGTATCTGAAGCACCTAAATTAACACCCGCAGTCGTTTGTGCCACAATATTAGGCGGAGTTGTGGTAGGGCAGTTCAAGACCATTAATTGAAATTCTCTACGTACTTCGCCTATTTTGATACCATTTCTAAATTCCTCACAACGCACCGCAAAAACGTGCAAACCACTACGGCTGGCAGTTAGGTTTAAAATACCTGATGTAGGACTAACGGTTAGCGGTGGTGTACCCGGCACCATATTATTAACACCAATACCTGCCGTAAATTGCACCAAAGGATAAGGTGCAGACCTTGGATTTACAGGGGCAGGTTCGTTAGCTGTACTAAATCCATTGAGAGGGGTGGTTAAGGAATAACGCAATTCATCTCCGTCTGGGTCTCTACCACTAAAATCGAAGAAGAAAGGTTGATTTACACACGCATAATCACTCAAAGGCGGAAACAGTGTGGGCGAAGAATTGAAAAATGGTTGTCCATTACGCACTACAGGCGGAAACTCTAAATAAAAGGTTTGCCCTGCTCCCCCCGGGTTGGTGATATTATTGATGACACCATTTCTACAACATCTTTCCCAAACCATATAATAACCTTCTGAATGGTTGTAAACATTAGGATTGAGTGTAATATCTAAACTGTAACCAATGCGACGAGTACGTAACTGCCCTACCGCACACGCAGGATTGGTATAAGGCACGTTGTCATCTGAAACTCTTGGCAATACGTGAGTTTGGATATACGCATTATTAGATTTTTGAAAAACATGGACACGAATGGTGGGGTCTATAGCATCTACATTTCCATTCACAGCATCAAAATACATGACTAAGCTCAGCCTATACTGATTATTGACACGCAAATATTGTAAGTTAAATTCGCCCCCTACAATGTGGGTAGCTTGTGTTATGAAAGGTAGCAGTAAGCATAACACGACAAAGAGCCGAAAGATAGGTTGTATCATGGTTTTATACGAATATTATTGTGTAAAGATAACTACATTTAAGGAGTAAAGCCAATAGGGTACAAGTTTTAAGGTACTTTTTAGGTAAGTTTCATGTTAAAAACCCTTAAATCCTTTTAAATGCCTGCAATAAACTGTAATCTTTGTAAGTGCCTATTTTTGGGCTAAAACTTTAAGTCTATAACCACAATGAAGTCATTTTATTACGCATTTATTTGCTTGTTGGCTATGACCATTACGCCATTACAAGCTCAAAAGCAACTCACTCTCGAAGACATTTATAAGTTGGGTGTCTTTCGCGAAAAATCCGTTCAGGGAATTAATTGGACAAAAAACGGGCAGTTTTACACCTCTTTGGAGCAAAACGGAGTGGTCAAATATGACATTACTACGGGCAAGGCTGTGGAAACTGTCGTAGATTTTGGGACGTTGAACCCACGCATAGACGTAGATGATTATGCGTTTAGCAGTGATGAGAAAAAACTCTTGTTCACAACCAACACCGAGCCAATTTACCGCCGTTCTTTTCGGGCAGATTATTATGTGTATGACCTCACAACCAAGACTTTACAACCTTTGGCAGCAGAAGGTCGCCAATCGTATGCTACTTTTTCGCCAGACGGCAGCAAAGTAGCTTTTGTAAGAGATAACAACTTGTTTGTAGTAGATTTGGCAAATAACAATGCCCTTACACAAGTTACCAATGATGGTAAATTTAACTACATCATCAACGGCAGTACAGATTGGGTGTATGAAGAAGAATTAGGTTTTGCACAAGCCTTTTTTTGGTCGCCAGACAGCAAAAAAATTGCCTTCTACAAATTTGATGAAAGCAATGTGAAAGAATACAATATGCAGTATTGGGACGAGAAACAGTTGTACCCTGTGGATTACCGTTTCAAGTACCCAAAAGCTGGTGAAGCCAATTCAGTAGTCAATATTTTTGTCTATCAAATAGAGGGCAAACAAACCGTAAAAATGGACATTGGCACAGAAACAGATATTTATATTCCAAGAGTAAAATGGACTTTAGACAGCAATGTCTTGTCTATCCGCCGCATGAACCGCCTACAAAACCGTTTGGAAATTCTGCACAATAACGCCAACACTGGAGCAGCTACCGTAATTTGGAAAGAAGAAGACAATGCCTATGTAGATGTGGAATATGCAGACGACTTGATTTATTTGAAGGACGGCAAACAGTTTATTTTGACTTCTGAAAAAGATGGTTACAAACATTTTTATTTATACAACATTAATGGCAGTTTGGTAAGCCAAATTACTTCGGGGAACTGGGAAGTAGCTGATTTTGTGGGTATTAACGAAAATACAAAACCTGCCACTATCTATTTTACTTCTACCGAAGACTCACCTTTAGACAGACATTTTTATAGCATTGGTTTAGACGGTAAAAAGAAAACAAAATTGACTACCCAAAAAGGCACGCATACCGTAAATATGAGTCCAGATTTTAGTCATTACATTTTGTTTCATACAGCAGCCGACAGCCCAACAACGGTAAGTATTTTCAAAACCGCCAAAAATACATTGGTTACAGTAAGAGAAGACAACAAAGCCTTGCGTGAGCAAATTGCAGCTTACCAACTACAACCCAAAGAGTTTTTCAATTTCCAGACTACAGACAACCAAACTTTGTACGGCTATTGGATTAAGCCCAAAAACTTTGATGCTACGAAAAAGTACCCTGTCATTATGTATGTGTACGGAGGTCCCGCCTCGCAATCTGTAAAAAATTCTTGGGCAGACGGACACTTGTATTTCCACCATTATTTGGCACAACAAGGCTTTTTGATTGCGTGTGTGGACAACAGAGGCACAACCGCCAGAGGTGCAGCTTTCAAAAAAGCTACCTACGCCAATTTGGGCAAGTACGAAGTACAAGACCAAATTGCAGCAGCTAATTTCTTGGGCAGTCAGGCGTATGTGGACAAAAGCAGAATAGGCATTTGGGGCTGGAGCTATGGCGGTTACATGACTTCTTTGTCTATGATGTTGGGGGCAGATGTGTGGAAAGCAGGCGTGGCAGTAGCCCCTGTAACTACTTGGCGTTTGTACGATACGATTTACACCGAAAGATTTTTGAAGAAACCTTCGGAAAATGCAGGAGGATACGACCTTAATTCGCCTATCATGCACGCCGACAAACTCAAAGGCAATTTCTTTTTGATACATGGCACAGGCGATGACAATGTGCATTTCCAAAATGCCGTTTACCTACAAAATGCCCTTATCAAAGCCAACAAACAGTTTGAGTCTTTCTATTATCCTAACCGCAATCATGGTATTTATGGAGGTAACACTCGTCTGCATTTGTACCAAATGATGTTTGATTTTTGGAAGAGAAAACTGTAAGAGTTTTGTTTGATAAAAAAATTTCCCTATAAAAGCTAAGAACTTTTGTAGGGAAAATTTTTGAGGAAACATATCATTAAATATGTATCACTATTCAAAAGGTATTAATAAAAATATTTATATTTAGTAGCTAAATCAGCCAAAAGAGTGTATTTTTGTGGAAAAGAACGAATGATGCTACCATATTTTTCTCATAATAACATAAAGTTGTATCAAGGTAATTGCTTAAATAATAGCTTATTTGATAAGCCCTTTATTGACCTTACAGTTACGTCCCCACCCTATAATGTAGGAATAGAATATAATTCTAATAATGATGAATTAAATTATGAAAACTATTTAGATTTTTCTCAACAATGGCTGTCTAATTGTTTTAGCTGGACAAAAACACAAGGTAGGCTTTTAATGAATATTCCATTAGATAAAAATAAAGGAGGGCAACGTGCTATAGGTGCTGATTTAACTAAAATAGCAATAGAAATAGGTTGGAAGTATCATTCGACAATTATTTGGAATGAAGGTAATATATCACGAAGAACAGCATGGGGTTCTTGGTTATCAGCAGCAGCCCCTTATGTCATAGCACCTGTTGAGCTAATTGTGGTACTTTACAAAGATGAATGGAAAAAAACAAGTGGTACAAAACGCAATAATATTACAAAAGAAGAATTTATGGCATGGACAAATGGACTATGGACTTTTAATGGTGAAAGTAAAAAACGTATTGGACACCCCGCACCCTTTCCAAGAGAGCTACCTAGACGTGCTATTAAATTATTTAGTTTCGAAGAAGACGTAATTTTTGACCCTTTCTGTGGTAGTGGAACAACCCTTATTGAAGCTGACCTTAATAATAGAATAGGTATAGGTGTAGAAATAGATAGTGAATATTGTGAATTAGCAAAAAATAGAATTTCAAAAGAAATAGGTTCTTTACTTTTTACTCCAATAAACCATGAAAGTATCACAAGTTGATTTAATCAAGCAATATTTTATAGAAAACCCAAATAGGGATATTGCACACCCTGAAGTTGTAGATTGGGTTACAGCAGAATATGAAAAGCTAACTAGCGAAAAATTTAGAGACCCAGATAGGTCTATTCGTAAATTGGCACAAGAAGGTTTCTTAATTAAAGTAGCAAAAGGAATTTACCGTTATGAGCCAGATATGGCACATAAAAGAGATTTAGAAGACTTTACGACAGCACAAAAGAAGGCAATTTTTGAAAGAGATGGTTATGTTTGTGCTAAATGTGGTAAGGATAAAAGATACTATCCTTCTGCTGAATTTCATATTGACCATATTGTTCCAAAAGATGACGGGGGCAAAGCAACCTTAGAAAATGGACAAGTTTTATGTTCAAGATGCAATTTTATTAAGAAAAATACTAAGCAAACCGCAACTGGCAAAAAAATGTTTGTTAATTTATATGAATTGGCAAAAAAAGAAGGTAACCAAGAAGTTTTACAATTTTGTGAAGAACTTTTAAGTGTATTTGAAAAACACAATATTAACGGACATATAGAATGGAAAAAGTAGATACTTTCATTAACATGGATAGTATAAAGGAGTTTCTGCAAGAAAACTCTGATAACTATTCTGATGAATTGTTACAAGCATTTGTAGCACATTTAGAAACAGATTTTTATGATTGGCTTGCAAGTAATCTAAAATACTTCTCACCTGAAGAGGAGGCTAGTAATAGTTTGTAATGCTTTCACAAGTAAATAACAAGATAAAATAAATGTAGCACAGCATTTATTCTATTAAGTGCTAATAATAAGTAACTTAAAGAATAGATGCTGTGTTATAAAAATTCTAATATTACTTAAAAAAGCTAAAATTATGGTATAGTAATATCAGCATAGTCAAAAAGTTGGAGAGCAAATCGTTATTTTTCAGTATCATTATGGGTGCTAAATTTTACGAATCACCTATTTGTGCCTTTAAACTTAATTTAAGAATATGAACCTACTTAATGATATTCCTCAACTATACACCAATACTTTTCTGTCTATGTATGATGGAAGTTCGGAAAGTATAGAGTTAGCTTTGATTGAGCTAAGGAAATTAGGTTGTACGCAAATGCAGTGTCTTAAAATATTGGTGGAAAAACTACAACTTACACTAAAACAAGCCAATACAATAGTTTATCACGCCGAAGCATGGCAAAACCAAAGAGCTAACAATAACCAATTAACTCAAAATATTATAGAGGCTCTGAACTTGTTGTAACTATTTTAATGAAATACCACTCAATTACTCCTCTATTTCCTGATGTTCCAAACAATCTACCCGAAGTTCATGCGTCATTAGGGTTGTTTGTAAAAGAGTACAAAAATGTTTGCCGTTTTCGTGGCGGTAGTTGGCACAACTAAAACACATTCTTTGTATCGTAATAATACCAGCTTTGTTGAGTTCGCCAATCAACTGTAACAAGGCAGCCAACATGATTTCCTTTTGTTCGGTTGTCAATGTATGTAGAGGTTTTTCTATGGCAAACGCAAAATTTGCCGATTTTTCAGCCACTTCTTTGCCTTCTTGTGTCAGGGCAATGCTATAACTTCGAGTGTCCGATTCGTCATCAATTTTTTGGACTAAATTTTTTTGCAACAATACTTTGACACTATCACTTACGGTGGCTTTTGTCATATTAAATTCTTGTGCCAAATAACTGACTTTGCATTTTTCTTCGGAATGAAACAACAAAAAAATTAGTATTTGGATTTGAATAGGACTCAAAGAGTTTTCTTTGCTTTCGTTCCAAAGTAAGACCCGAAAAGCCTCCGAAATTCTTTCCAGAGCTACTACAATTTTGCTTTCCAAACCAACATTTTGTTGGTTTACATCAAAAGGTGATTTCATTTGCGTACATTGATTTGATGAAAAAACTTGCTCTGTAAAATTAGGAATCCTAACCTTGCAGAGCAAATTTTTTTAGCCTTTTACATCTGCCATCGAAGCCCCAAAGTTGATGTGCAAGACATTGCCTGTAGGCGTAAGTAAGGCAGGTACAGATTTTACGCCTTTGTTTTCGGCTTCCGCAATTCTGCTTTTTTGCTCGCCAAGATGTACGATTTCTACGTTTTCGTTACCAATAAGAGAAACAATTTCTTGCTCTGCACTCACACATACAGGGCAACCTGCATGATAAAAAACTGATTTTGACATAGTTTTAAAAATTTTAAAATAGTTAGGCGTTATTGCCGTTGCAAATATAGTAAGGATTCCTAACTATAAAAATAAAATGATAATTATTTTAGCAATATTTTCCCTTGCAGGATTGGTATAGCTAAAATTTAAGGGTTATGACTTGTTAATACTTTTGTAGTGTTATAATTAAATGAAAGTTGTGGCTTGCTTTAGTACATATAGGAAGTTTGGGGTAAAAACAATATAAATAGCTAAAAATCAATTATTTACATTGTTATTATTCAAATCTTAAACCTGATTTTTTCATTTTCATAAGATTATTTATTGTGATAATTTTCTAATGAAAAAAATAATATGTAAACCCCATTTCTCCAAGATTTCCGAAGTATATTTGTTGAAATTTAAGGCTTTTCTAATTGCTTTCAAAACTTATTTGAATATGCACTGTATTCACAATAATTTCTTTGAAACACTAAGCACTTAACCAATTTCTTACATATTTCTCATTCAAACCATTACAAGTACACATGAAAAAAAGTTATTTGAAATGGGGCTTGGGTTTAATGTTGGGGCTTGCTACGCATACCGCCACCATTGCTCAGTCCGATTTGCCAAATGCCTTGCGATTCAAGTCGGGGGCTATTACGGTAGGCAAGAATGTAGATAGATTTTTCGCTGATAAATCTACACATTCTTCTACACTGTTCAAAGGCAGTTATCATTTGGTGATTCAATTTGACGCACTGCCAGACGCAGCCACCAAAGCCAAGTTAGCTGCAAGAGGTATTGAATTATTAGACTATTTACCTGATAATGCTTTTACTGCCCTTGTAAAAAGTAATGCCAATATCAGTAATTTAGAGATGTTCAAAATTCGTGCTTTTTTTAGCATGAAACCTATTCAAAAGGCAGACCCTTTGTTATTGGCAGGCAGTGTGCCACAGCACGCATTGAGCAAAGAAAAAGGCTTTGCAACCTTAGAGTTGATATTATTTGCTAACTATGATGCCAAAGATTTTACAACTGAGTTTAAGAATTTAAATGTATCTATTACAGCTTCTAACAAAGAATTTAGAACTGTTACAGTAAAAGCACCTATTAATAAGATAGAGGCTCTTAGCAATTTGCCTTTCGTGCAGTGGGTAGAGCCTATAGCTCCGCCTATGGTAGCAGAAAACGTACCCGGTAAAAATAACCATAGGTCAGCTATTTTGGATTATGGTACTCGTAATTTGACAGGTGATGGTATTCGTATAGGTATTTGGGACGGCGGACAAGCAGGTCCCCACTTAGATTTTGGTAACAGAGTAACCATAGTAGAAAACGTACCGTCAGACAGCCACGCTACCCACGTAACAGGTACAATGGCAGGGGCAGGTACTCTTGACCCACGTGCCAGAGGTATGGCATCAGGTGCTTTGGTGTACTCTCACGATTTTGCAGGTAATATCCCTACCGAAATGCAAAATGCTATCAACAACTTTAATATTGTTTTGACACAAAACTCTTATGGTGGTGGTGATGCCAGCGTAAACTGTACTACAAGGGACGGTTATACAACAACTACCAGAAATAGGGATTTGTTGATGAACAACAACCCAAGTTTTATGCACGTCTTTTCGGCAGGTAACTCTCAAACTGTTTGTACGAATGGTTGGGGTACTACGACAGGAAAAGCCGACAAAAATAACCTGACTTGTGCGAATGTAACTTCTACAGATGTTATCAGTGGTAGTAGCAGTTACGGACCTTTGGCAGATGGTCGTATTAAGCCAGAGATTGCGGGAGTAGGTACAGATGTGTTTTCTACCTACCCAGATAATACTTATGCAACCATCAGTGGTACTTCTATGGCTACACCCGGTGTAAGTGGTACAGTAGCACAGCTTTACCAAAGATTCCGCCAACTCAATGGCAATGCTTTCCCTTTATCTTCACTTATCAGAGGAGTTGTTTGTAATACAGCAGATGATATTAATAATGTAGGTCCAGATTATCGTACAGGTTTTGGGCGTATCAATGGTTTGCGTGCCGTAAAAGTATTAGAAGCTAATAACTATGCGATTAATACGATTTCAACAGGTGGTACGATTGATTTTCCTATAGCTATTCCTGCCAATACTTCGGAATTCAAGGTGATGCTTACGTGGAATGACCCCGCAGCTTTGGCAAATGCGAACCCTTCTTTGGTCAATAACCTTAACTTAACGGTCATAGACCCTACTAGCAATACAATTTTACCTTGGACACTTGACCCAGCTAATCCCGGTAATTTGGCGGTACGTGCTGTAAACAACAGAGATAATATAGAACAAGTTACGATTGCCAATCCTGTGGCGGGTAATTATATTTTAAGAGTAAATGGTGCTGCTGTTCCTTCGGGTCCTCAACAATATGCTTTGACATGGGAAGTAAACCAACCTTACTTAGAACTAACTTTCCCTGCTGGCAATGATATTTTACAGCCTAATACGGTGGCAACGGTACAGTGGAATGGTGCAGGTATTACTGCAAACCAAACCTTAGAATTTTCTACAGATAACGGTGCTACCTGGACTACTATCTCTGCTACTGTCCCTAATACAGCTCGTAGTTTTGATTGGACAGTACCATCTGTAGCTACAGGTCGTGCTTTGATAAGAGTAAGCCAAGCAGCTTTGAACAGTACAAGTGCAGCTAATTTCCATATTATAGGTACACCATCGGGCTTTTCGGCTACGGCTGCGTGTACGCCAACAGGCAATGACTTGTCGTGGAGTGCGGTAGCTAATGCCACAGGGTATGATGTCATGTTACTGAATACCACTACAGGAGTATGGTCTGTAATTGGGGCAAACATAGCAGCCACTAGTTTTAGTCATACAGGTTTAACTGCAGGCACAGACTATTGGTATGCTATAAGAGCAAGAAATAATACGAACTTAGCCGTTGGTCAAAGAACTATTGCTACGCGGATTACGGCTGGTAATGCCAATATACCAACTGCCCCTATTGCGCCAAACGTAACTATTTGTACTGGTAACACAGCTACGCTAACTGCGTCTGGTGGTGGTAATTATACTTGGTATAATGCAGCTGTAGGTGGTACAGTATTATCTACAAATGCTACTTATACTACACCTAACTTGGCAGCCAATACGACTTATTATGTAGAACGTAAAAGTAATTTTAGTGGCAATGTTGGTCCATTAAGTAATGCAATAGGTACAGGAGCAGCTTCTACAGCCCCACAATCTTTGTTATTTACAGTGTTTAATCCTTCTACTTTAGTTTCTGCCACTATTTTCCCCGGTGCAGCAGGTGATGCTATTTTAGAACTGAGAGATGCAGGCGATGTGTTGATTACTTCTACAACAAGAACTATCACAGCAGCCGAAGTCAATACAGGCGTTAGTATGACCTTAAACTGGAATTTACCACCCGGAAATTACAGATTAGCAAGAGGTAATGCTAGTGTAACTTTATTTAGAAATGACTCTGGTGTAAATTATCCTTATACCTTAGCCAATGCTATTAGCATCACAGGTAGCACTGCAAGTGCAGCTAACTTCTACTATTGGGCATATAACTGGGTAGTAACTTCACAAAGTTATTGTCCTTCACCAAGAACAGCCGTAAACGTAACTATTGGTACTACACCTGCCCCAGCTATTAGTTATGGTGCTACGAACTACTGCGGTACTTCTACACCAACTCCTACTATTAATGGTACGTTAGGTGGTACATTTTCAGCTACTCCAGCAGGTTTAACAATCAATGCGACAACAGGACAAATTACTACAGCTACAAGTACGGCAGGTACTTATACTGTTACCTATAGCATTGCAGCTAATGGGGGTTGTGCAGCAGCAACAGCTACAACACAAGTAACGATTGGTGCTCCTACAGCTACTATTGCTTATGGAAGTCCTACTTATTGTCAAGGAGCTACCAACCCAACACCAACTATCACAGGTGCAACGGGTGGCACATTTAGTTCTACTACAGGTTTGAACTTTGTAAGTACAAGCACAGGGCAAATTAACTTGGCTACAAGTGCTGTAGGAACTTATGTTGTTACTTATACTTTAGCAGCAGCCAATGGTTGTCCGCAAGTAACTACAACAGCCAATGTTACAATTAACGCAGGTCCAAGTGTTCCGTCTTTTGGCGGTGCAAATACAACTTTTGCCGTAAATCTTACAGCAGCAAGCCCTACATTTAATAGACCAGATGAAGGTGTGCCTCCAACAGCATTATCTACAGCTACTAACACCTATTACCAAACATTTTCTATTAACCCAACAGCCAGTGCTAGTTATCAAATAGATTATACAAGTGCAACAGATGTGTTTTTGGTGTTGTATCAAGGTACATTTACCCCTGCTACTCCTTTAGTAAATGCTATAGCAGCTAATGATGATGGCGGTGGTGGTACAAACTCAAGAATCATTGCTAACCTTACAGCAGGTCAAACTTATATTATTGTAGCTACTACATTTGGTAATACTACAGCAGCTACAGGTACTATAACAGTTACACCATCTCTTACTTCTCCGCCTACTACACGTTGTCAGGGAGCAGGTACAACAAGTTTTGCAGCCACAGCTACTAATGCTACATTAAGTTACAGTATTAGTCCTGTAGGTGCAGGTACAATAGATGCAGCAGGTTTGGTTACTTGGAATGCAGCTTTTAATGGTGTAGCAACCATTACGGCAACAGCCACAGGTACAGGTACTTGTACGGCTATTACAAGAACAAATACGGCTAACATTACTGTTAATCCAAGCACACCAGCTACATTCAGTTATGCAGGCTCACCGTATTGTATTACAGACCCTAATCCTTCACCTACATTCTCTGGTGGTGGTGTGGCAGGTACGTTTTCGGCTACTCCTGTGGGTTTAGTATTTGTAAGCACTTCAACAGGTCAAATTAACTTAGCTGCAAGTGCGGGTGGTACTTATACTATTACAAATACGCCAACTTGTGGTACTCCAGCTACAACAACTATCACTATTCGTTCTTTGCCTATTACCACTGCACCAACTAACGCAACTACTTGTGTGGGAGGTACAGCTACATTTACAGCCGTTGCTACAGGTGCAACAAGCTACCAATGGCAAGAAAGGGTAGGAGCTGGAGCATTTGCAAATATTACGAATGGTGGTGTATATGCTGGTGCAACAACTACTACGCTTACATTATCTGGGGCAGGACTTACCGCAGCTTTTGATGGCAGACAATACCAATGTGTGATAACTGATGCTTGTGGAAATACAACTACAACACCTGTTACTTTGACCATTAATGTACCTTCTTTGACATTAGGGGCAATTCCTTCTGTAAACGTATTAGCTACTTCATTCACTATTCCTTATACAGCTATTGGAGGAGGTGCTAACCAATACTCTATTACTACAGGTACACCCAATGCTATGGCAGGTTTTGTTCCAGTAACTAATGCAACCATTACAACAAGTCCTTTAACAGTTACAATTCCTACATCTGCAACTGGTACTTACAACTTCAACTTAACTGTAAGAAATACAACTACTGGTTGCGTGTCAGCAGTAATTCCATTTACATTAACAGTAACATTGGTTTGCCCAACAGTTACAAGATTGTATGTAAATAAAAATGTAGTAGGTGGTTTAAATAATGGTACATCTTGGGCAAATGCCTTTACAGAATTATCAGAAGCATTGCGTTATACACAGGTTTGTCCTGTAGTTACAGAAGTTTGGGTAGCAAGAGGTACATATTTACCTTTAAGAGATGTGAATGATAACCTTACACCTGCCGACCCACGCACTAAAAACTTCAGGCTAACAAGTAATTTAGCAGTCTATGGCGGTTTTGTAGGTACAGAAACCGCACTTTCGCAAAGAATATTGAATGTAGCTAATGAAACTGTTTTGTCGGGAGATATAGACGGTACGGCTGGATTTAGTACAGGTGATACTTATAACATCATTGTAACTTCTAACCCTGTTAGTAATCTTATTTTAGATGGTTTCGTGGTAACTGGTAATAGTGGTATTAATACTGGTGCTTTACTTTGTAACCAAACTATTACAGGAGCATCGAGTCTTACATTACGTAACAATAATTTCCGTAACAACAGAATCGTCGCAACAGGCACAACAAGTGCGTTGGGGGCAGGAATGTATATCTCATCAAGTACTTCTGGAATGATTGTAAACATAGAGAATACGATATTTGCAAATAACACTACTAATGCAGCAGTAGGTTCGCAGGCTTTTGGAGGAGCAGCTTTGGTTTCTTTAACAGGCGGTACGACTACATTTACAAACTGTGTTTTTGCGAACAACTCTATTTCTACAGGGACACCACAAGGTGGAGCTATGCAAATAGGAAATGGTAATTTTACCTTAAACAACTGTGTGTTTGCAAATAATAGTACCACAGGTAGTTTTGGGGGAGCTTTGCAAATTATTCCAGCAGCTACAGCCACAGGTGGTGTTATTACCATTAACAACAACACTTTTGTAAACAACACGATAACAGGTGGGACTTCTGGTTCGCATATTCGTAATTCAGGAGGGGCACACACCACAATTATTAAAAACTCTATTTTCTGGGGTGGTGGTGCTGTTCGTATCTCAAATAACAACAATCCGATTACTTTAACCTATACTACTTTAGAAGGAGGTAGTATAGCAAATGCGGGTACAGGTACAAATAACTTTACTACAGGTATAGGTAACTCTACTGCCAATCCATTATTTGCGAATATAGCTAATCCAATAGGTGCAGATAATATTTGGCGTACAGCTGATGATGGTGTGGCTATTGCTACTTGTTCTCCTTTGGTAGATGCAGGTAATGCAGCAGGTGTACCAACTACAGACATCTTGGGTAACCCTCGTTTCGATATGCCAGCAGTAGGTACTACTTCTATTACAGACGTAGGTGCGTACGAAATACAAAGTCCTATTAGAATTACGATAGGTACTGTTTCTGTAATCCAACCAACAGAAACTTCGTTTAATATCACTTATTCAGGTGCAGTGGGTAGCCCAAACCAATATAGTATTACTACAGGTACACCAAATGCAATGGCTGGTTTTGTGGCAGTTACTAACCAAACTCTACCCAATTCTCCTATTACAGTCACTATTCCTGCAAGCCCATCAGGTAGTTACAATTTCAATTTAACGGTAAGAAATAGCACAACAGGTTGCGTGTCTGCGGTAATTCCATTTACCTTAGTAATTGACAATCCGCCACCTCCTGTTCGTGTGCGTGCCAAACAAACCATCACCTTTGACTGTGTAACTGAAAGAGTGTTCACCTTCAACCAAATTCCGTTGAATGTCCGTGCAAGTTCATTATTACCTGTAACAGTAGAGGTAGTAAGTGGTGCAGCAACTTTGAATGGTCAAATGCTCACTTTGACAGGTTTAGGTGCAGTAACTCTAAGAGCTACCCAAGCAGGTAACTTAGATTTCTTACCTGCCGAACCTGTAACTTGTACTTTCAATGTCGTTGCAGCTA
>Ga0209278_1000240_pt1 | contig 54149 bp, 47 predicted proteins | sample JI81BgreenDNA_FD_187504 | JGI IMG/M metagenome (GOLD analysis project Ga0209278, IMG submission 187504) | Wastewater effluent complex algal communities from Wisconsin, to seasonally profile nutrient transformation and Carbon sequestration -... | ecosystem: Engineered > WWTP > Effluent > Algae... | reverse complement strand
AAAGCGCAATCACCCGCGTGAGGGACAGCAGTGGAAAGCCCACAGCGCAGGGCAACGGAGCGAGGACTTGCAACGGATTGCCCGACCCGCAGGGGCACGCTCGAGGAATTATTTTGAATTTTGAATTATGAATTATGACTTGTGATAAAGCTGAAAGTAAATTTAAAATACTTTTTTTATAACAAATCTAAGGCTCGTTCAAGAGCCATACCGCGGCTTCCTTTAATCAATACTAAAGCAGGGGGATTTGTTTTGAATTGGGCTTTGAATGCGTCAAAATCAGGGTAAAAGTGAAGGTTATTTTGTGACGTTTTAACGCGATTAAACCAATTTCCGATAAAATGACATACTAGATCTGAGGAGTCTGGAATTAGTTGAACAATTTGTCGGTGTTCCTCTTCACTTTCAGGACCGAGTTCAAACATGTCGCCTAATATTGCAATTTTTGGAGTTTTGCTTAATTGCATAAAATTTTCCAACGCAAGTTTTAAACTGCTAGGATTCGCATTATAAGCATCCAATATGATTTCGTAGTTATTCTTTTGGATGATTTGCGAGCGGTTGTTTTCTGGAATATAACCTTCAATAGCCTCTTTAATCGCATCGGTATCGACTTTAAAGTATTTTCCTATGGTAATTGCGGCACAGATGTTTGTGGCGTTGTATAGGCCAATCAAATGCGAATGAATCACTGTGTTTTGATATGTAATTGTCACAAAGGGGTTGGCTTCTATGGGGCCAAAAGTAACATCAGCTGTGTTTTCTTTTGTGGTAAAGGTAAAGCGAGGATGCGTAGTTGATTTTTCCCATTGAATTGCATCATCGGCGTTGATAAAGGCCAATTTCTGATGGGAGAATAAATGAGTATACATTTCACTTTTTCCTTTGATAACCCCTTCAATACCCCCAAATCCTTCCAAGTGAGCTTTGCCAAAATTAGTGATATAGCCGAAATCAGGTTCAGCAATCGCACATAGGAGTTCGATTTCCTTTTGATGGTTAGCCCCCATTTCTACGATACCTATTTCTGTTTCGTGGGTAAAACTAAGGAGTGTTAAGGGAACGCCGATATGGTTGTTTAGATTTCCTTTGGTCGCCTTAGTATTGTATTTTTTCGAGAGTACGGCTAAGATAAGTTCTTTAGTCGTGGTTTTTCCATTACTACCGGTAAGAGCGACGATGGGTAAGCCTAATTGTCTGCGATGGTGTTGCGCTAATTTTTGTAATGCGACTAAACTATCCTCAACCAGGAGGGTGCGCTCATCAATATAGTAATCGGCATTGTCAATGATAACATAGGATGCGCCGAGGTCAAGTGCATTTTGGGCAAACGTATTGGCGTCAAATCGTTCTCCCTTTAAAGCCACAAATAGGCTGTTTGGACCAATAGTACGCGTATCAATACTGAGAGAAGCGCAGCGTAAAAAAGCTTCGTACAAGTTCGCTATATTCATGGTTTAAAAATATAAAAAAAGCCCTAAAAATAGGGCTTCTTTTTTTGAATAGATATTGTAATTAACGCTTTTTGTTGCGTGCAGTTTTCTTTTGATCTGATTTGGGTCCAACACGTGACATCGCACAACGGAAACCAATATAATCAGTGGCCATATCTTGTGGGAAGTAACGGCGTTGTGCTGGGTCAAGCCAGTACGCTCTGTCTCTCCAAGAACCTCCTTTGTAGACACGAACATCGTCATTGATAAGTGTTGAACGCTTGTTAGAACGGTCGTATTTACGAATCATATTTCCAATGGAGTCTACACTTACATTGTGTTTTGGTGAATCGTACATGCGTTGATCATCTTTTAACTTCGCTTCAGTGCCACCTTCAGAACCAAAATCGAAATAACGTGTCGATTGTTTGTCTCCATCACGGTAGTTTCTGTGATCGCTTTTGTCAAAGTTTTGACGTAAATACGTTTCTTTATCGTCTACAGGTACTTGAGCAATTTGACCGATAAAGTTTCTAGAAATTACTTTACCATTGGGCATGGTGTCAAAACGTTGTGTTTCGGCAGTAACTAATTCTACTTTACCATCTTCACCAATTTTGTTTTTGGTGTAAACGTTTCCACGGTAGTAGTTGAAGTCGTTGGCTTCATCGTCTACGATAGGACGGTATACATCGGCAACCCATTCGGCTACGTTACCTGCCATGTCATATAAACCAAAATCATTTGGAGGATAAGATTTTACTTTATTGGTAATATCAGCTCCGTCATCAGACCAACCTGCCAATCCACCGTAATCTCCTTTTCCTTGCTTGAAGTTCGCCAATTGATCTCCGCGAATTTGTCGTTTGCTAGAACGGGTATACCCACCAGACCAAGGATATTTTTTCTGTCCTTTGTAGATGTTGTATTCGCGCTGTCCGATATCAGCCGCCGCAGCATATTCCCATTCGGCTTCAGTAGGTAAACGATATTCAGGTAAAATCAATCCAGAAGTACGTTGTGCATACACATTTTTAGCCTCTTGTGTTTCACCTTTTGCGTTGGTCGTTGCTTTTCCTTTTGAACCTCTGCGTCCTTTCAATACCACTTCTTCATTCCCTCCAAAAGTTTTGGTCGGGGCAGCAAGATACGTTTCCGTGTCAAAAGTAGCATCAGCTTTCGCTTCAGTAACTTTAGCGTCTTTCTTCAAATAGCCTTCACGCTCAAGAATGGCTTCGTTAACACGATTGGTTCTCCATTTTGCAAATTCAGTGGCTTGAATCCAATTCACACCCACTACAGGATACTCCGCATAAGCAGGGTGACGCAAGTAGTTGTTGGTCATCGTTTCGTTGTATCCTAAACGATCTCTCCAAACAAGGGTGTCAGGAATAGCACCTTCGTAAATGTTTTTGTAATTTTCTTCTTCTGGTGGGAAAACACGTTTTAACCAATCCAAGTACTCCATGTACATTAGATTCGTTACTTCGGTTTCGTCCATGTAAAACGATTGCACGTGCTGTTGATTTGGGGTGTTATTCCAGTCGTGCATCGGATCATCGGCCACTTTACCCATGGTGAAAGTACCGCCTTCCACTAAAACCAATCCAGGACCGGTTTCTTGTTTTTTGAATTTAGAGGCATATTGAAACCCTCCTTTTTTGTCGTTAATTTTCCAGCCGGTGGCTTTCGATCCGCTGTTGGAGCTTGATTTCTTGCTACAACTGGAGAATCCGGCCAGCAAAATTACCGCAAAAAACCATCGCATTGCCATAAATTTGTTTACTTTCATACTCGTTAGTAGGTAATTAATTTTAGTGGCGCAATATAAGCATTAACCTTGATATTGCAACTACTTTTTTAAGAAACTGCATTTTTTTTCGTCTTTTTCAAAACGTAACATTTCTTTTGATATTGTATACCTTTGAAAAAATTAATTTTGCCTTTTCAAAATAAACCCTTGACAACAACGTTTGTATGGTGATGAAAAAAGTTGCTATTCTCCTTGGATTTTTCTCCATGATTGTTTCTTATGCCCAAAATTCTGGGCAGTATACCCTTATTTGGACAACCAAGCAAAACTATAAACAAGGCTTGAATTCTATCGCGATACCTCATTTTTCCAATGATGGTTTTGAATTTGATGCCGAAAAAAAAGCGATTTATTTTACCTTTAAACTAACTCCGTCTTCTGGGTTGCCCAATCCGGATGTCCTTATTCAGAACCCCGTTTACACTCCCATGTCTGAGTCTGAATTGGGGATTTTGGATAAATCAATTATAAAGGAAACTTTACAGAAAGAAGTTTTTACCTACTTCAACAGAACAGCTCCAATAGTTCAAGTACGTTTGTCCCCTTTTGTGAAAGTCAACGGACAATATCAGAAATTACTTTCTTTTAGTTATACGCTACAAAATTCCAACAAAGCAGCACAACCGCAAACCACTAGTATTCCTCCTTTGACAAATTCAATTTTGTCTTCGGGGACCATCAGACGATTTTATGTCGAAAAGTCGGGTGTATACAAACTTACCCGTAGTTTCTTGAGCAGTTTAGGGGTGCCTGTAAATACAGATCCGCGAAAAATCAAAATTTTCGGTCATGGGGGTCGTATGGTGCCGTTATCCAATCAAGTGGATTTCCCGTTTGATCCCGAAGAAAATGCTATACAATTTATAGGCGAGGCGGATGGTAGTTTTGACAATGAAGATTATATCCTCATGTATTGTGAAGGCATGGATAATTGGAGTGCTGAAAACGAAACCCATTTGAATCTTTATGCCGATCGGTCGTATTACTATGTAGTGGCCAGTGCCGATAACGGAAAACGCATAACTCCCATGACGCAACCTGCTGGAGCACCGACGCAAGTTTATACCACTTTTGATGATTATCGTTACCATGAAGTCGATTTAAACAACATTGGGCGATTGGGACGGGTTTGGTTTGGTGAAAATTTCAGTACCGATAACGAACAGGAGTTTGAATTTTCATTTCCTACTATTGCTCCCTCAGCCATAACACGTTTGACCATTCATGCAGGAGGTAATTCGTTTGCGACGTCCAATTTTAAGGTCGCCGTCAACGGTCAAAACGCAGGCACACTCAACCTCTCGGCCGTGATCCCCGATTCTGGAACCGAAGCATCTCACAATTATCTAAATACCACAGTTGCCACTACTCAAAATTATACCGTGAAACTCACTTTTGATAATGAAGGTGTACCTACGGCTCGTGGATTTTTGGATTATATTATTTTAAAGACACGCTCCAATTTAACGGGAACGGGTAAACAGTTCCGATTTACCGACGAGAATGCAGCGTTCACCTCGGGAATTGGCGAGTTTCAAATAAGCAATGCTTCCACAGTACAACAGGTGTGGGATATAAGCGATATCTATAATGTAACGCAAGTTTCTAATACTACGGGAGCTTCGTTTTCGTTCAAAACTACATTAGGTTCACCCAAACGATTTATTGCGGTTTCAGAAGCAGATTATTTCACACCCTTGCGGGAATCCAATCCAGGTGTTGCCAATCAAAATTTGAAAGGGACTTTGTTCCTAGACGATAACGGAACTTTTCGTGATATTGATTACGTCATTGTTACGCCCGAAAATTTAAAGAGTCAGGCGGATGTTTTGGCCAATTTTCATCGGTCGTATAATGGCTACAATGTCAAAGTGGTCACCTTGCCCATGATTTATCAGGAATTTAACAGCGGAAAACAAGATATTGGTGCCATTCGCAACCTCATGCGCTATATTTACCACAATGCTTCGCAACCGGCCAATCGGGTGAAGTATTTGAATTTGTTTGGTGATGCTTCGTATGATTTTAAAAACAGAATTTCCAACAACACCAATATTGTTCCGATTTATCATGCCTTAAGTAGTTATTTTTCGGGGGAAACTTCATTTGCCTCTGATGATTTTTTTGCTCTGATGGATGCTACAGAGGGCGATCCCTTGTCGGGTTTTGCAGCCGATTTTGCGGTGGGACGTATGTTGGTTTCCACGCCTCAGCAAGCCGCTGAAATGGTAAATAAAGTGATTGAATACCACGATTTGCAATCGTATGGAAGTTGGCGCAATAATTACGTCTCAATATCAGATGATGCCGATAAGGACCCCGATGCGAGTCTCCAAGTGCGTCAAAACATTCTTACTGACGCCATTTATACCCAAAAGCCTTTTATCAATTTTAGAAAGATATTTTTGGATTCCTATGTGCAACAAACCTCTTCTGGGGGCGATCGGTATCCGCAAGCCAAATTGGATTTGAGTAATGCTTTTGAAAAAGGAGCTTTGGTATTTAACTATCTAGGGCATGGAGGAGAGGACGGTCTAACCGCAGAGCGTTTGTGGGATAAGTTTGATGGGTTTAACTATCAAAACCGTTATCGCTATCCCTTATTTATTACCATTACTTGTGAGTTTTCCCGTTTTGACAATCCTTTACGGCCCACAGCTGGGGAATATACTTATTGGAATCCGAGAGGGGGAGCGATTTCCTTGATTACGACCATTCGCTCTATTGGTCAGTTTCAAGCAGAAAATTTTAACGATAATTTATCGAGCAAACTTTTTGCTTACGGGTCCAATACCTATGTGTCGATTGCCGAGGCGATGCGTCAAGCCAAAATCATGTCCAACAACAATTCGGCCACACGGGTTGTCTTTTATTTAGGGGATCCTGCTTTAAAATTGGCAATCGCCCAACCTAAAGTGGTATTAACCAAAATTAATGACGTCCCGATAACACAACCTACCGACGATTTAAAAGCGTTGGCTACTATCAAATTAAGTGGCGAGGTGCAAGATGAAAACGGTCAACTTTTGTCCAATTATAATGGAGAATTAGCCATCAATGTTTTTGATAAAAACTTTACCAAAAATGCATTAAACAACGATGGGTTTACAACACCTTTGACTTTTGAAAATTTAGGCGAAACGATTTTCCGTGGGAATGTAAGTGTGGTCAATGGGCAGTTTGAGGTCACTTTCGTTGTGCCTCGAGATATTCGTATTCCACTAGGGCAAGGGCGGGTGAGTTTTTATGCCAAAGGGACTCAAGTCAACACCGACCGAACCGGACATAGTTTTGATATTCGTGTGGGCGGTGTCAATACTGCTGCAGTGGCTGATAATATAGGTCCTCGTGTCCGCTTGTACATGAATGATGAAAGTTTTGTCGATGGCGGAATTACCAATGCCTCTCCTTTCTTACTTGCCTTTCTAGAGGACGAGCATGGGATAAATACAGCGAGTGGTATTGGGCATGATATTATAGCTATTTTGGATGGCGATGAAATGAACCCTTTTGTGTTGAATGACTATTATGAAACCGAGTTGAATGATTTTACCAAAGGGAGAATTCGATTTCCGTTTCGTGACTTAGCAAAAGGACCGCATACCATTGTTTTCAAAGCTTGGGATGTGTACAATAACCCCGTAACGGCAGAAATTCATTTCGTGGTAGCCGATGGGAATGGGATTACTTTGACCAATGTGTTGAATTACCCGAATCCTTTTGTGAATTATACCGAGTTTTGGTTCAATCATAACCGCCCTTTCGAACCCTTAGAAGTTCAAGTTCAAATTTTTACCATCACGGGAAAAATTGTAAAAACGATCAACCAAACCGTGACTACGGAAGGCTTTTTGAGTCGCCAAATTCAATGGGATGGACTCGATGATTTTGGGTCAAAAATTGGGAAAGGCGTATATGTCTACAAATTGACGGTGCGATCGACGCTCAACGGTAATACCGCAGAAAAAATTGAAAAATTGGTTATACTGTAAAAAATACTATATTTGTTAACTTTTTTAAATTGCAACAATGAAGAAGCTATTATGGGCGCTGAGCCTCCTAAGCATCACTACTACAATAAACGCACAACAACGAGTTATCACTACCGGTGTTCCCTTTTTAATGATTGCCTCCGACGCCCGTGCGGCAGGATTGGGTGATCAAGGGGTGGCCACTTCTGCCGATGCCTATGCGCAACAATGGAATCCAGCCAAGTTTGCTTTTGCTACTGATAAGCAAGGGTTTTCGTTAGGGTATACGCCCTACTTGACGCAATTGGTGAATGATATTTCTTTGGGACAAGTAACCTATTACAATCGTATCAATGAGCGAAGTGCTTTTGCCGGCTCCTTGCGATTTTTTAGTTTGGGAGAAATCGAGTTACGCCAAAGTTTTGACGATCCTGCCAATGTTGTGAAACCGAATGAGTTGGCTCTGGATGGGTCGTATGCTTTGAAGTTGAGTGATCGTTTTAGTATGGCGGTGGCCGGACGTTACATTCGTTCTAATTTGCGAATTCCAGATGCGACTACCGATGCTCGTGCTGCCAATACTTTTGCCTTCGACGTTGCTGGTTTTTTTCAATCGGAAGAATTTGCTTTAGATGATTTTAACGGTCGTTATCGTTTGGGATTCAATTTCCAAAATTTAGGGCCTAAAATCAGCTATGACAACGATGAAAGCGATTTAAATTCCAATTTTATTCCTGCCAATATGCGTCTGGGAGGTGGATTTGATTTCATTTTGGATGAATACAATAAAGTATCCTTGAATGTTGAAGCCCAAAAATTATTGGTTCCTACACCTCAAGTAGGTTTCGATAATGGAGCATACAACGGAACCGATATGAATAATGACGGAACAATAGATTCTGTAGACATGCAATTGGCCACGGAAGAATACAAACGTATCAATTGGGTGTCGGGTATTTTCCGATCTTTTGGCGATGCTCCAGGAGGATTTTCCGAAGAGTTGCGAGAAGTGAGTTATTCGGTAGGTGCCGAGTACAATTACCAAGATGCCTTTGCCATGCGTTTGGGGTATTTCAATGAAAGTAAGGATAAAGGAGGGCGCAAGTTTTTTACCCTCGGTGCTGGTTTCAAGTACAACATCGTTCGAGTAGATGTTTCTTACTTGTTTTCCGCCTCGCGCATTCGAAACCCACTAGAAAATACGCTTCGTTTTTCCTTGACGTTTAACTTTGGCGACAAATATGAAGATTATTAATCGTTTTTAATTATCAATGATACAATCCAAATTTCAATTCGAAGTTTGGATTTTTTTTCCGCAATACGTTATGAAAGAACTAACTATTCAAACGGTCTTTACCGTCTACGATGCGCTTGACCAAACGCCCCGCGAAGTGCAAGCTTTGATGGAAAAAGCAATTGCTGCTCGAAATACGGCCTATGCACCTTATTCGCGTTTTCGTGTGGGTGCGGCTTTACTTTTGGATAATGGGGAAGTAGTTGTGGGCTCCAACCAGGAAAATGCAGCCTATCCATCCGGACTTTGCGCTGAACGTGTCGCTATTTTTCAAGCGGGGGCATTGTATCCCAATGCTGTCATCACTACGCTGGTCATCACCGCTGCTTCTGAAACCAATCCTACGCTGTCGCCAATTCCACCCTGTGGGGCATGTCGTCAGTCGATAGCCGAGTACGAGTTTCGACAAGACACCCCTATCGCCATTTATTTTATGGGTGAAAAAGGGGTGGTGTATCAATCGGAGTCCATTGCCAATTTGTTGCCACTGACTTTTGATAAAACCGCCTTGTAAACTAAAACGATGTAGTTAATATTTCACCCTCTAAACGGTTGCTAAAAACTATATTTTTAGGGGATTTAATTTTTAGTTCTACAATCATTATTCTATTTTTGCATTCCGATTATTCCGTGATTTAAAGAATTTCGCATAATCGTGCCCACAAAATTTTGTAAAACGCAGTAATTCAGTCAAAATGAAAGAAATTACCAAAGAAGTTTACCTGCAATGGTATGAAGATATGCAGTTCTGGAGAAAGTTTGAAGACCGTCTCGCTGCTGTGTATATTCAACAGAAAGTTAGAGGTTTCCTTCACTTATATAACGGACAGGAAGCGGTATTAGCTGGTGCTTTGCACGCGATGGATTTATCCAAAGACAAAATGATTACCGCTTACCGTAACCACGTGCAACCCATTGGAATGGGCGTAGATCCTCGAAGAGTTATGGCAGAGTTGTATGGAAAAGTTACGGGAACATCCAAAGGGATGGGAGGTTCGATGCACATTTTTTCCAAAGAACACGGATTTTATGGAGGGCACGGTATCGTTGGGGCACAAATCCCAGTGGGCGCTGGAATCGCTTTTGCCGACAAATATTTTGAAACGGGTGGGGTAACGCTAACCTATTTTGGAGACGGTGCAGCGCGTCAAGGGTCACTTCATGAAGCCTTTAATATGGCAATGAACTGGAAATTGCCCGTAGTTTTTATTTGTGAGAATAACGGTTATGCCATGGGAACTTCTGTAGAGCGAACCGCAAATCATACCGATATTTGGAAATTAGGATTAGGCTACGAAATGCCTTGTGGTCCTGTTGATGGAATGAATCCTGTTAAAGTGGCTGAGGCAATGCATGAAGCCATCGAACGAGCTCGTCGCGGCGATGGGCCTACGTTTTTAGAAATGAAAACGTATCGTTACCGTGGGCATTCCATGTCGGATGCGCAATTGTACCGCACCAAAGACGAGGTTGAAGAATACAAAAAAATAGACCCTATCACGCAAGTTTTAGATATTATCAAAGAAAAAGGATACGCGACTGAAGCTGAAATTGAAGCGATTGATGAGCGTGTTAAAAATTTGGTGGACGAATGTGAGCGTTTTGCCGAAGAGTCCCCCTATCCCGAAGTACAACAATTGTACGATGTGGTTTACGAAGAACCGAATTATCCATTTATTCCCCATAAATTATAAGCAATTATGGCAACAGTTGTAACGATGCCCCGCTTGAGTGATACGATGACCGAAGGAACGGTAGCAACATGGTTGAAAAAAGTGGGTGATACGATAAAAGAAGGTGATATTTTAGCTGAAATCGAAACCGACAAAGCGACCATGGAGTTTGAATCTTTCAACGCTGGGGTCCTTTTACACATCGGTATTCAAGAAGGTCAATCCGCTCCCGTTGATTCACTATTGGCCATTATTGGTCAGGCAGGTGAAGATATCAGCGCTTTGTTGAATGGGGGAACTCCTGCACCGGCTGCCCATGTTACTGCCGATGCGCCAGCTGCTACACCCACAGTTACTTCATCTCCTGCAGCTACAGTACCCGCGGGTGTTCAAGTGATAACGATGCCTCGTTTGAGTGATACCATGACTACAGGTACCGTAGCTACTTGGTTAAAAAAGGTGGGCGATACGGTCAAAGAAGGCGATATCTTGGCTGAAATCGAAACCGATAAGGCTACCATGGAGTTTGAATCATTTCATTCCGGAACTTTATTATACATTGGTATTCAAGAAGGAGAATCGGCTCCTGTAGATAGTGTTTTGGCGATTATTGGTCCTGCAGGTACCGACGTACTTGCTTACGCTGAATCGTTGAAATCTGGGGGAGTTTCTACGGCAGCTCCAGCTTCTGCTCCGGCTGAAATCCCAACTTCAGTACCTGCCGCTACGCCTGCAGCTGCTCCGGTAGTTCAGGAAGGAGGTCGCATTTTTGCATCGCCATTAGCGCGTCAAATTGCAAAAGAAAAAGGCATTGATTTAGGTCAAGTCAAAGGTACAGGCGAAAACGGACGTATCGTGAAAAGCGATGTGGAGCATTTTACACCAGCGCCAGTTGCTACCCCTGCCGCACCAGTTGCCGCAGCTACGGCAGCAGTTCCAGCGGTGAAACCTTTCGTTCCAGCGGGATCCGAATTTGCCGAGCAAATCAAAAACTCTCAAATGCGCAAAACGATTGCACGTCGTTTGTCAGAATCCATATTTACGGCTCCACATTTTTATTTAACCATAGAAGTAGCTATGGACGAAGCCATGAAGTCGCGCGGTGTAATCAATTCAGTGCCCGATACTAAAGTGTCGTTCAACGATATGGTTATCAAAGCATGTGCGATGGCTTTGAAAAAGCATCCTAAAGTAAATTCGCAATGGAGCGATGAAGCCATCACGATCAACCACCACGTTCATATTGGCGTAGCCGTGGCTGTAGAGGATGGATTGGTGGTTCCAGTGGTTCGTTTTACCGATCAAATGACGTTGTCACAAATTGGAAATGCGGTCAAAGATTTAGCCGGGAAAGCCCGCAACAAAAAATTACAACCCTCCGAAATGGAAGGAAGTACTTTTACCGTTTCCAATTTAGGAATGTTCGGTATCACCGAGTTTACCTCAATCATCAACCAGCCCAATTCCGCTATTTTGTCGGTGGGAGCCATTATTCAAAAACCCGTTGTTCGTGATGGGCAAATTGTAGTAGGGCATACCATGAAAGTAACTTTAGCGTGTGACCATCGTACAGTAGATGGTGCAACAGGAGCAGAGTTTTTACAAACCCTTCGAACTTTCTTGGAAAATCCCGTAACGATGTTAGCGTAATAATAAATTGATACCCTACAAAAAATCCTGCTTTATCGAGCAGGATTTTTTATTTTATGACAGACAATGGCTACTGACTATTGCTTGTGGCAATAACAAACTTGAGTTTATTTTTTACGCCAATCTGAAGCACATCGACCAAGTCTTGTACTTGAAGATTATACGGAATCCTAACGACAATAGTTTCGTCTGAACCAGGGGTAATTTTGGACATTAATACCGATTCTAATTGGTCAAAAGGAACTTCCTCCTTGTCCAAAAAGTATCTCTTTTCCTCCGTAACCGAAAGGCTAATCAATTGTTTGTTGGTTTTCTCATTATTTTTTGACTTTGGTAAGGTCATTTTAATCACATTCGGATTCGCCAAAGTGGAAATGATTAAGAAAAACAACAAGAGGAAAAACATGATGTCGCTCAACGAGGAAGTCGCGACTTCAGCATGAAAGCGTTTATTTCGTCTTACCATTGGGTCGTTGAATTATGTTGACAAACTCTAATACTTGTTTCTGAATGCTCAGCACGAAGCCATCAATTTTACCATTAAACAAGTGGTAGGCCGCGTAGGCGATGATTCCAACGACAAGACCCGCTCCCGAACTAATCATTTTTTCATACAAACCACCCGAGATGTTGCCTATACTGATGTCTTCTGTCTGCGAAATACTGTAGAATATTTTAATTACCCCAGAAATCGTTCCAATGAATCCCAACGTTGGCGCAATCCCTGCGATTAATCCCAATTGCCCTAGTTTTTTCTCCATTTCACCCACTTCAATGTTGGCAGCACGTTCCATATTGGATTCAATTTCGGCAATCGGACGACCAATGGTCAAAATCCCTTCACGCAATACGTAGCCTGAAGCAGTATTGTTGCGTTCGGTAATGGCAACGGCCCGTTGTAATTCGCCTGAATTTAGGGCTTCACGTACATCACGCGTGAGATTCGGGTCGATTTTTGAGCGTTTGTGAATATACAACCAACGCTCAATGATGATGAATAAAGTATAAAAGAGTAAAAGTGCAATAGGAATAAGGAAAAAACCTCCTTTGGTTACAAACTCCAAAACGGAAATTTCTTTAACGGCAACCGTGTTTTCAATCACTGCACCCGTCGCTTGTGCGATACTGTCGTTTTGAACTTGAAGAAAAAATAAATTCATAGTGGTCCTAAGTTTTATAATACTGGAATTATTCTCAAATTTGCCCTAAAGATAAAAGCAGTTACAATACTAAACTAAATTTTTAGGAAAATATTTTATCTCAAAATTAGTTATCACAAAAGAAATGAACTACGCCGAAACCGTTGCTTGGATGTTTTCCCGTTTGCCGATGTACCAACAGGTGGGAGCCGTTGCTTATAAAAAAGATTTAACCAATACGCTTGCCTTTGCCGAAGTTTTGGGGCATCCCGAGCGATCATTACTTTGCATCCATGTAGCGGGAACAAATGGCAAAGGATCAACGTCGCATTTACTTGCTTCCGTATTACAAGCAGCGGGTTATAAAGTAGGATTGTATACTTCACCCCATTTAAACGATTTTCGGGAACGCATACGAATTAATGGAGCGCTAATTGAAGCCGATTTTGTAGTCGATTTTATCGCTACCCACCGAGCGTTTCTGGAACAACAGGAATTGAGTTTTTTTGAGATGACAGTAGGAATGGCATTTGCCTATTTTGCCGCGGAAAAAACGGATATAAATATTATCGAAGTTGGAATGGGTGGGCGTTTGGATTCTACCAATATTATTACCCCCGAAGTGGCAGTGATTACCAATATCGGATTGGATCACACCCAATTTTTAGGTACCACACTTCCTGAAATTGCGGGAGAAAAAGCGGGGATTATTAAGCCTGGGATTCCGGTGGTGGTAGGCGAATGGGAGGCCGCAACACAACCGGTCTTTGAAAGTCGCGCGCAAGCCCTTCAAGCGCCTTTGTATTATGCGGGAGCATTACAAACGACTACCTATCCCTCGGCGCTAAAGGGCGCTTATCAGGAAGCAAATAAAAAAACGGTACAACAAACCCTGGCCGTACTTCAGGCACAAGGGAAGTTTGTGATTCCAGAGGAAGCGATACAGAAGGGGTTTATGGAGGTGATGGAGCGCACCGGATTGCGGGGGCGTTGGCAAATTTTGGGACATCAACCCAAAATCATTGCCGATACAGCACATAATGCACATGGTTTACGGGTGGTTATGCCACAACTTTTGGCGGAATCATTTGTACAATTGCATATTGTTTTAGGGGTGGTCAATGATAAAGATTTGGACGAAATTCTTCCTTTATTCCCTGAAAACGCTTTGTATTATTTTTGTAAGCCGAAGGTACCACGGGGATTAGATGCCGAAATTTTACGACAAAAAGCGAAAGAATTTCAGCGTAATGGAAAGGTATTCTCTTCCGTTTCAGAAGCTTATGATGAAGCTAGAAAACAAGCGGGTTCTAGCGATGTGATCTACGTAGGGGGGAGTACTTTTGTGGTAGCAGAACTTTTTTGATTTTTTTTGATTTTTTCCTTGCAGAAACAAAAAACAGTCTTATATTTGCATCCGCAATCAAGCACTAATCGGGCGATTAGCTCAGCTGGTTCAGAGCACCTCGTTTACACCGAGGGGGTCGGGGGTTCGAACCCCTCATCGCCCACAAAGCAAGTCCTACGACTTGCTTTTTTTATGGACTTCGTTCTGTAAATTGTAGGGGTCATTAACTCAGCGGTTCAGAGTGCTACCTTGACAGGGTAGAAGTCACTGGTTCGATTCCAGTATGACCCACAAAAGAAAAGCCTTTCGGATTAGAAAGGCTTTTTTTATGGTTTATGATTTCTTTTTGACCGTTAAAACGACCTGAAGGGAATAACGATACGTCTACCAATCGCCGCTGGCACCGCCACCGCCAAAGCCGCCGCCGCCGCCAAAGCCGCCCCAGCCTCCTGAGGAGGAGCCACCACCCCAGCTGCCGCCAGAACCTCGTCCCAAGCTGCTGAGTATGATGATGTCGGCCAAATCGGGACCGCTGAATCCGCTGCCGCCACGCCCACCGCCACCGCGTCTATTTCGCGAAGCAATGGCAATGATAATGATAAAGACAAGTAAAAAGATAAAAAAGACGATGCCACCCACCAAGGTGTCACCCGATTTGCCTTTACGATCGTTTTTGTATTCGCCTTTTAGCGTTTTGAAAATCGCTTCGGTTCCCGATTGAATCCCGCCATAATAGTCCCCTTTTTTGAAAAAAGGTTTCAGGTCTCGTTCAATGATACGACGCGACTGCGCATCTGTAAGGAGATGTTCTACACCATAACCCGTTGCAATCGTCATTTTCCGATCCTCGAGTGCAATAAGAAGCACCACGCCATTGTCTTTCCCTTTTTGACCAATTTCCCACGCTTGTCCCAAATCGGTAGCGTACCGGTTGATGGATTCGCCTTGGGTAGTTTTAACCATCATCACAAAAATCTCTGTCGAGGTACTGTCGGAGTAAATCTTTAGCTTTTCGTATAGCGAAGCCAATTCCGCTTTCGACAACGTTTGGGTGCTATCGATAATCGGGGGGATAAATCCTGGTTTTTTGGGAATGGTTACCTGCGCCAAACTGCATTGATGCACCGCCAATAAGGCCATAAAAAGGAGGAACTGTGCGAGTTTATAGGCCAACTTTATCATCCTTTTGAAATTTCATTGGTTAATTCATTGGTGTCATCTTCTGTATACGGGAAATAGTGTTTCAACTGTTCCCCCACACGTCGGATTCCCTCGCAAAGTGCCGTTGCATTTTTTCCAGCTCTAAAATACTCTTGCATTACTTCTTTAGTAGCATCCCAAAAGCTATGGGTCACTTTTTCATGTATGCCTTGGTCTCCGCAAATGGTAAACTTACGACTTTCAACGGCCACATAAATCAGCACCCCATTGCGTTGTGCGGTAGCATCCATTTTCAATTCGTAAAAAACTTCCAAGGCGCGTTCCATCGCCTCTTTGGTAAGCGTTTTTTCCAAATGCACACGAATTTCCCCAGAAGTCGCTTTTTCCGCTTCTTGGATGGCCATGACCACCGCTTTCTCTTCGTCGGGGGTTAAAAATTGTTCTACCGTTGACATGGGTCAGAATTACTTCTTGCTGTTGAAATCGAAGTTAACCTCGGGCGCTTTTTCGGCGCCTTCTTCGGCTTTGAAACGCGCCATTTCATTAAATCCAAAGATTTTCGCAAACAAAACCGAAGGGAAGGTTTTCGTGCTTTTGTTGTAAACATTTACCGACTCGTTGAAGCGATCACGTGCTACATTAATGCGGTTTTCTGTGCCTTCCAGTTGCGACTGTAATTCCAAAAAGTTTTGGTTGGCTTTCAGGTCGGGGTATTTTTCAACACTAACCAATAAACGCGATAATGTACTAGAAACGCCTGCTTGCGCTTGTTGGAACTGCGCCAATTGTTCAGGTGAAATATTGGTCGGATCAATCGTTACAGCGGTCGCCTTAGCACGCGCATTTACCACAGCTTCTAATGTTGATTTTTCAAAATCAGCCGCTCCTTGCACAGTTTTAACCAAGTTGCCGATCAAGTCATTTCGGCGTTGGTAGGCACTTTCCACATTCGACCAAGCCGTTTTCGCATTTTCTTCTTTACCTACTAAACCGTTATACGATCCAATTCCGAAGAGGATAAGAACTCCAAGAACAATAGGTACAATCCATTTTTTTAAAGCATTCATAGTTGTTTTTATTAATTAGCGTTTTACAATTAGTCCAAAAATCGTAAGCATTGTTACGACTTACAATCCATTTTTAATTTTCTGTAATTCGGTTTTCACCGCTTCAAGTTTAGCGATGATTTCAAACGTATCCAACGTTTTTTTCTGTTTGTCTTTCAAATGGGTTTTCGCCCCTTCTAAGGTAAATCCGCGCTCTTTTACCAAATGGTAAATCAGTTGCAAGTTTTTTACATCCTCCTGCGTAAACATTCGGTTGCCCTTGGCATTTTTTTTAGGTTTCAAAATGTCAAATTCCTTATCCCAAAAACGAATCAACGAAGCATTGACCCCAAAGGCTTTGGCGACTTCCCCAATGCTGAAATACAATTTATCTTTTGATAGTTCAATGTGCATAGTACTTTTGTTTATTTGGTTAATCAAGCGATTGGTTCTCTTGGTTGGCAATTTTTGAAATGACCACATATTCTGCCGCCGAAATATTGCCGTAATAAAAATTAATCGGATTCACAGGTTTCCCGCCTTTGTGCACTTCATAATGCAAATGGGGCGCTTCACTTCGTCCGGTGCTGCCTACAAATCCAATAACATCGCCGCGTTTTACCCGCTGTCCGGGGCGCACTTTTATTTTGCTCAAGTGGGCGTATAGGGTAAGGTAACCGTACCCGTGGTTGATTTGTATATGGTTTCCATAGCCCGATAAGCCGTTATCAGCGCGTTTTACCACACCATCGCCTGTAGCGTAAATCGGAGTTCCCGTTCGCGCCGTAAAGTCCATACCCTCATGCATTTTTCGCGCTTTGGTAAACGGATCCGATCGGTACCCAAATCCCGAGGCCATCTGCTTCAAGTCCTCATTCTTCACCGGTTGTATCGCCGGAATCGAAGCCAACAACCGCCCTTTGGTTTTCGCCATTTTCAAAATCCCATCCAACGAACGCGACTGCACCACCAAAGCTTTGGCAATCTCATCTACTTTTTTGTGGGTATTGATAACCAGGTCCGAATTGTTAAACCCCTCCAACTCGCGGTACCGATCCTGCGTGATGATTCCCGCCCTGCGATCGGCAAGCGCAATCGGATTGGCATTAAAATACACCCGATACAAATTGTTGTCGCGCTCTTCCAAATTCGTCAACACCGCATCCAACTGCTCAATTTTTTTATTCAAAATCGAGTAGCTGATTTTCATGTTGTCAATTTCCCGTTTCATCATTTTATCCTTGGGCGTTTCCAAGTACGAAGTGTTCATCACCACCACAAAACTCAAAAAACCAAACAATGCCGAAGCGACCAGAAACAAGAGTGCATACGCTACTTTCGTGCGTTTTTTTGGCTTGATTTTGCGATACGCCAAGCTCTCTGAATCATAATAATATTTTACTTTCTTCGACATGCGGTAATTTACTATTTTTGTGGCGGTAAACGCCGAACGGTAGTTATACGAACAAATTTAGGAAATGTTTCGCGCAAACCTAAATTTTGTTGCAGTTCCCTAGTGGTAGCTTGATTATCAGGAGCATAAACCCCCGAGTGCTATGTCATCCTCCTCCTGCTCCCGCCCGTCGCTTTGTCCGCGATGCTCCCAAGAGCTCCAACAAGGGCGGTATCAGGGCTATATCGAACATCCGTTTGCCAAAACCAAACCATAAACCAATTGAAATTCGCCCATGAAATCGCAGGACATTCGCAAAGCGTACCTCCAATTTTTTGAAAGTAAAAACCACTTGATCGTGCCTTCAGCGCCCATCGTTTTAAAAGACGATCCCACCCTGATGTTCAACAACTCGGGAATGGCGCAGTTTAAAGAATTCTTTTTAGGCAACGGCACGCCCAAGAGTCCCCGTATCGCCGATACCCAAAAATGCCTTCGCGTTTCAGGGAAGCACAACGACTTAGAAGATGTTGGGTTCGACACCTACCACCATACCATGTTTGAAATGCTGGGCAACTGGTCGTTTGGCGATTACTTCAAAAAAGAAGCCTTGGCCTGGGCTTGGGAATTTTTGACCGAAGTTTTAAAGTTGGATAAAGACCGTTTGTACGTGTCCGTATTTGAAGGCAACCCCGCCGAAAATGTCCCCTTCGATCAAGAAGCCTTTGATATCTGGAAACAATACGTGTCGGAGGACCGCATCATTCTCGGCAATAAAAAAGATAATTTTTGGGAAATGGGCGATCAAGGACCCTGCGGACCCTGTTCCGAAATCCATATTGATTTACGTACCGATGCCGAACGTGCAGCCGTTTCAGGGCGTAGTTTGGTCAATGCCGATCATCCGCAAGTGGTGGAGATTTGGAACAATGTGTTTATGGAATTCAACCGCAAAGCCGACGGGTCATTGGAAAAATTACCCGCGCAACACGTCGATACCGGAATGGGCTTCGAGCGTTTGTGTATGGCCATGCAAGGCGTCACGTCCAACTACGACACCGATGTTTTTACGCCTTTAATTCACAAAGTGGAAAGCATCACCGGATTGAAATATACCTCCAACGAAATCAAATCGATTTCAGAAGAACAAAATAAAATCAATATTGCCATTCGCGTGATTGTAGATCACGTGCGTGCTGTAGCCTTTGCCATTGCCGACGGACAGTTACCGTCCAATACCGGAGCGGGGTATGTGATTCGTCGTATTTTGCGTCGCGCAATTCGTTATGGTTTTACCTTTTTAAATCAAAAAGAAGCGTTCATCCACCAATTGGTAGCGGTTTTAGCCGATCAAATGGGTGAATTCTTTCCCGAAATCAGTTCGCAACAACATTTGGTGACCAATGTCATCAAAGAAGAAGAAGCGTCCTTTTTACGTACCCTCGAACAAGGGTTGCAATTGCTCGATAAAGTGGTGGCCGAAACCCAAGGAACAGAGGTCAAAGGAGAAAAAGTGTTTGAATTATACGATACTTTCGGGTTCCCCAAAGATTTGACGGCTCTGATTTTGAAAGAAAAAGGATTTACCTATCAAGAAGCCGAGTTTGAAGCGGAATTGGCCAAACAAAAAGCCCGTTCACGCGCGGCCTCCGAGGTGACCACCGAAGATTGGAAGGTTTTGATCGAAGGCAATGTTGAAACCTTTGTCGGGTATGACCAAACCGAAAATGAAGTAAAAATTACCCGCATCCGTAAAGTGGATTCCAAAAAAGACGGATTGTTATACCAAATTGTGTTGGATGCCACCCCTTTTTATCCAGAAGGTGGGGGACAAGTGGGCGATAAGGGAACGCTGGTTTCGGCCAATGAAGTCATTGAAATTATCGATACCAAAAAAGAGAACAACCTGATACTGCATTTTGCCAAATCATTACCCGAGAATGTAAATGCTGTTTTCGTGGCCAAAGTAAACACCGAATTGCGCACTGCCACCTCCAAAAACCACTCGGCAACGCACTTGATGCATTTGGCCTTGCGCACTATTTTGGGAACCCATGTCGAGCAAAAAGGATCGTTGGTGAATCCCAATTATCTGCGTTTCGACTTTTCACATTTTGCCAAAGTCACCGATGATGAGATTCGTCAGGTAGAAGACTTTGTCAATGCATGTATTGCCGGGCAATTGGCGTTGGTGGAATACCGTAACTTGCCAATTCAAGAAGCGATGGCCAAAGGCGCTATGGCTTTATTTGGGGAAAAATACGGCGATACCGTTCGTATGATTGAATTTGGCGAAAGCCGTGAATTGTGCGGAGGAATCCATGTAAAAAATACTGCCGATATCTGGCATTTTAAAATTGTATCTGAAGGCGCCGTCGCTGCGGGAATCCGTCGTGTTGAAGCGATTACGGGAACGGCTGTTGCTGATTTCTTTGCCCAGCAAGAAGCCGCTTTGGCCCAAATCAAAGAAACCTTGAAAAATCCGCAAGATGCGTTGAAAGCCGTGGTGAGTTTGCAGGATGAAAATGCTAAATTGAAAAAGCAAATCGAGCAGTTATTAAAAGACAAAGCTAAAAATTTGAAAGGCGAACTGGCTGCGCAGTTACAAACGGTGAATGGGGTGCGTTTCTTAGCTACTCAAGTCGATTTGGATGCCAACGGAGCCAAAGATTTGGCCTATGAATTGGGACAAAATCAAACTGATATTTTCCTGGTTTTGGCCACGCTAACCGATGATAAACCCATGCTAACCTGCTATATTTCGAAAGAATTGGTGGACAGCAAAGGCTTGAATGCGGGTCAAGTAGTTCGCGAGTTGGGCAAATACATCCAAGGCGGCGGGGGCGGTCAGCCGTTCTTTGCCACAGCAGGAGGAAAGCTTGCTGCGGGAATCCCAGAAGCTTTACAAAAAGCCATTACATTTATCCAATAACAAAGAGCCTCCTTTCACGGGAGGTTTTTTTTGACCCTTGAATTCGTATTTTTGAAAAAAAATAACCATGCAATTGCTTACCCATGTTCCCGTAATCCCCTTGGAACCCCCAATTAGTTACCAGGCGAAGGTCTTTAGTATGGGGTCGTGTTTTGCCGAACACATGAGTGAGAAGTTGCGCTATTATGGATTTGACAGTGATGCGAATCCGTTTGGAATCATTTTTAATGCCGTTTCCATGCAAAGTTTGGTAGCGCGTATCGTGCAGCAGCAAGCGTTTACGGAAGCAGATATTTTTTTTCACAACGAACTTTGGCAATCCTTTGAAGTGCATTCTGCCTTGAGTTCGACCGATCCTAGTACATATTTAGCGAACTTGAATGCCCAATTAATAGCTACTCGGGATTGTTTAAAAAAAGCCACCCACTGTATCTTTACCTTGGGAACTTCTTGGGTGTATAACCATCAAGGGAACGTTGTAGCGAATTGCCATAAAGTTCCCAATTCCCAATTTGAAAAAAAGCTACTAAGTGCTGAGGAAAATCAGATTGCACTCCAAAAAATAAAGGATTGCATCCATCAAATCAATTCCAACCTACAATTTATTTTTACGGTTTCTCCCGTGCGTCATACCAAAGATGGATTTACAGAAAATCATATCAGTAAAGGGAATTTATTGCAAGCCATTTACAACGTACAACAAAGCACGAACGATTATTATTTTCCCGCCTATGAAATAGTCATGGATGAGTTACGGGATTACCGTTTTTTTGCTGCCGATATGATTCATCCCAATTCCTTGGCTATTGATTACATTTGGGAGCGATTCTCAACTCACGCTATCGAGAGCAGTTGCGGGCTAATAATGAAAGAAGTTGCCGAAATAAAACGGGCACTTCACCATCGCCCACAACATCAAAACACCCAAGCTTGGGCGCAATTTCAACACCAATTGGAACAAAAGATCGCCAACTTCAAACAACGTTTTCCAGATATACTTCTCGAACAGTAAATGTTAAAATACGATTTTTATCGTATTTCTCACTGTGTTTTACTATCCTAAGTTTGCCTTGTAATTAACTCATTTACAAGGCATGAAAATCGTAAAAATAATTATCGGACTCACTTTTTTGTTACTCATCGCTCCCGGGATGCAAGCGCAACGCCCTGTGTTAACGGATGAAGAACAAGTCATGGAAACCGTTATTCAAGAAGTAGACGCGGTTTTTCAATCAGAAGATTTTATTCGAAGAAAAATGAAAAAGTATCCCAATGCCAAAGGAACTATGGTCATTGATATTGGGGTAATTCAAAGCGGGAAAGTAGCTACTTTTTTCAAAGTCGATAGTGAAATCAACGATATCGATTTTATCAACTTCATGTCCAAGTACATCTTAGAACACAAGTTTAAATTTAAGCTACAAAAACAGCAGCGCTACAAAATTCGCTACTCGATAACCTTTTAATCAACCTCTAACAAAATAATCATGAAAAAAATCACACTTGGTCTACTTCTGCTTTTTAGCGTAAGTGGATACTACGGAAATGCACAATTTGGTAAGTTATTAGGAAAAAGTTCCGCAGGAAAAAAATCGGGAAGTTTTGCTACCGTATGGGAATCTGAATTTGACAATAAAGCCACCCGTTTGGCGGTCAATGATGGTGATGGGACGTATATTCTTGGAACCGACGATAATTCAGCTACCGTTTTGAATAATTCTGGGAGAATCATTTGGAGTGGCGACTATAAAAAAATTACGACCAACAAAACCAATAAAAGTGAATACCAATATGTCATCTGGAAAGAAAAGGGCGGCTATTTGTTTTTATTTGACGAACGAAAATTGGGGACCGATCGCGTGGCGGTGATTGATGTGGCCTCGGGAAAGGAGCTTTGGAATTCAGAAGAATATCAGAATCTCATGCCTAAAGGAACAAAATCAGAAGATGGGGCCGATCAAGGGGAATTGGAAACTGTAAAATACATCAATGAGTTGGATGCTTTTTTGATTTCGCAACGCAATTCAGTCATTTTGGTTAAAGCCGCTACGGGCGAGAAAGTTTGGGAAACCAACCGTTATAAAGGAGGTGTGGGAAAATATATTTACGATGCCAAACGCAATGAAATAATCATGGTGAATTTCAAACCTACCGCTCTCGGTGCTTTGTTTACAGGTTTTAAAAATCAAATGGTAAAGATTAACGCGGCCAATGGTGAAATTCTTTGGGATGCCACCTTTGTAGGGAGCGTGGAAAAAGAACTTGTGACCCGTAGAGCGATTTTGGATTTGTGGATCAAAGGAGATAAAGTGTATATGTATCTTAATGGGTTACAAGTGTATGACATCAATACCGGACAAAAATTATGGGAAGCCGTGTATGAAAACGATATGGATGGTGGAAAAGGATTGTTTTCCAATTCGGCTAATAAAAAATACTACCGCACCATTGCCGATCCTGTTTTTACGGAGGATGCAGTATATCTAGTTATGTTTGGTACGCGAGATCGCACCAAATACATAGAAAAACACGATTTGAATTCGGGGAAATTGTTGTGGGCTTCTGAAAAAATAACAGGGGCATTCAGTATGCCAAATTTATACAAATCTGGTAACCGTATATTATTGCAAATTGGGGGAAAAGTGCAAGTACAAGAATATCGTTGGGAAACACAAAGTAGTCCATTGGGGGGTACTTATAAACAAATGGTTCCTTATATTTATTGGGATTATAAAGCCCAGAAAAACGGCGTGTTATGTATTGATGATGCCAACGGACAAACCGCTTGGCGTTCAGAACGATTTGACAAAAGAATTACAGATATTATCATCGATCAAGAGGGAAAAACAGCCTTTGTAGGCGATGGAGACGAGTTTTATGGTTATGAAATCGGGAGTGGAAACCAATTATTTGATGTCAAGCATAATGACGCAAAAGTAGGAAAAGCCACTGATGTAATTGATTTTGGCGATAAAGTGGTTGTGTTATCCGAAAAAGGCTTGGCGGCGTACTACAAGAAAGACGGAAAGCGTGTTTATGCCTCCGAAAAGATACGCGGTGTAGATTTCTTTTATGAGATAGGAGGGAACTATTATCTGCGTGACCAACGCAATAGCAAAAATATTATCTACGGTATTAACATGGAAAATGGCGAAACCAAAGGTTCAGTACAATCTAAGGGGAAAGGGGGAAGTCCACAGTATGGTAGTGGTATTGATATCACCGATGATGGGGAGTATATCTTCGCTTTTAAAGGTCGTAAAGTTGAAAAAATCAAAGTTAATAATTAGAGGTTATTATGCTTTGTTGCCAGGGCTGTAACATTTTGTTGCAGCCTTTTTTTAAAAACTAATGCAATGCTATTTCGATTCATTTTTTTGTTTTTTGGGGCCACCACGATGCTAGCCCAGCAAGTTCAGTATGCCCATCAACTCCTCAAATACTCTTCAGATTTGGGTGGAAAACAATTTGGGATTAAACGATTGCTGGGTAAACCCGATGTTTATCCTCAGGGTGGCTTCAGTCCCAATGCATGGATGCCCAAAAACGCTTTGGATGGTCGTGAGGTGATCATCGTTTCATTTGAAAAAGCCCAAACGGTGCAGCAAGTCGCTATTTTTGAAAATTTAAATGCAGGTTGCGTTGTTGCCTTGGCGGTTTCCTCTGATGGAGAGGATTTTCAAACCGTTTGGAGTCGTCGTCCCGATTACCAAACGCCTGTATACAAAAAGAGCTTGGCCGCCGACCGAGCGTATTATTTTGGCCGCAAACGACGAAAAGTAGAACAAGCCCCAGAGATTGTCAATCCCGGCGTTGAACGTATTTTTTTGGAACAACCTCATGCTGCTATTAAAGCCGTGAAAGTGGTTTTTAATTTTGCACTTTTACCTGGGGCAAAACAAGTTGACGCTATTGCCATTTCGGACAGTACGATTCCCATTGATCCCCAACCTGAAACCATTCCAGAACTAACCAAAATTTCGGCTCCAATAACCGTTGATGCGTCATCGTCTTGGAGTGTGCCTTGTGTGATTGGAAACACCCTTTTTGTAACCACTTACGCCGAAGATCGTGAACAAATTTTTACCTTTTTATGGGATAAGGATCGATGGAAAAAACACGAAAATCCCAAGGAATTAAATTTGAATCCTGCTTACAACTTTGTGGAGTTTGCCAACAATGAATTGCTTTTAAAAGGAGGAAAACCGTTTTACACTGGAACGCAAGAAACCGGATTTGAATTGTGGCAAAAGACACACACAGGATACCAACTCTCAAGTGCGATAAAAATTCCGGCCTATAGCAATTTTGAACCTTATGCCGATGCAACCCTATCGTCGGACGGCAAGATTTTTATTATGGCAGTAGAAACCGATTTTACCCAAGGCGGTACGGATTTATATGTTAGTTTTCAAAAACAAGACGGCACATTTGGGCTTTTACAAAATATGGGTAAAGCTATCAATAGTGCAGCCGATGAATCTTCCCCTCAATTATTATCAGACCAAAAAACCTTACTATTCTCCTCCAATGGGTTTAGTGGTTTTGGAAGTCACGACCTTTATCTGAGTTACCGATTGGACGATACTTGGAAAAATTGGAGCGTACCTAAAAATCTCGGTCCCATTATAAATACGGCATCCTATGAAGTTCACCCTTTTTACGATGAGGAACATGAGCAATTGCTTTACTCCGTTTCTACCGAAAATCAAATGCTATTAAAGTCCGTCTCAATTCCGAAGGCCCTATGGAATTGGCAACACTAAATACGAATTTTATCGTATGGTGTACAAAAGGAGAATGACCCATCTTTGGTTTTAAAAAAAGAGGTGTCATGGTCACACAATTCTTGATGTTGGTATTGATTGTTGGGGTTGGACTTGTAGTGCGATTGGGTTGGCAATTGAAGCAAATGCGACGCCATCATTCTTCAAAGATGCAAGCGTTGCAAGCGTTGATGATACGTTTACAAGACCGTCAAGCTTTGCTTTTTGAACAAAGCAAACTCATGCATTCATACCATTCGATCTACACACAAGAAATGCGGCAAATCGGGGAAGAAATTTTGGAGCTTCAAAAAATGATGTTGCAACGAATAACAAGTAGAAATGATGTGTCATAGGGGTCAAGTAAAAAAAATAATTAAGGTACTAGGGTGGTTGTGTATTACCTTAGGACCTTTTTTACATTTTGGACAAACCCGAAAATATATTGATTCGCTCAATCATTTATCGTTTGAACAAAAGATAAAAAATCCAAAGCAACTTTTGCCCTATTATAAAAGTGCCATTCAAAAAGCACAGAACATAAACTATGCGAAGGGGCAATGGGAAGCCTACGCCAATGCTAGTTTACTTTATTACTATTTGGGTAAATACGACTTGGAACTGCAATACGCTCGTGTAGCATTGAAAGGTTTTGAGCAAGAAAATAATCTGGACTATCAAGCCTATTTGTGGGGTGAAATTGGGTATCGAATGAAGCGCCGCAACCTCAAAGAAGCCGAGCGGTATATGCAAAAAGGAATACGACTTGCGGAAACACACCAACTAAAGCAACCGTTGATGGCCTTGTATGATAACTATGGTGTTCTTAAAGAGATGCAACGGCAATGGGATAGCGCTCACTTTTTTTATACCCAAGGATTGACTTTGAAAAGTAAGTTTCGCGATAGCTCGGGTATTCCTTACAGTCTAAATAATTTGGGGGGATTGTATTTGTTACAAAAGAAATGGGATAAGGCACAACCCTATTTTGAAAAAGCCATAGCCATACGTCAATCCATGGGGGATACCGTTGGACTTTGCGAATCGTATTTGACCTTATCCGATTTGTACCTTCAACAGCAGCAGATGAGTAAGGCAAAACGATTGTTGGATTGGGTAGTCAAAATAGCTTCGCAAAAGCAACTGCTTCAATTAGCACAGTCGGCTTATATGCAACGAGCCTCGTGGTTTGAACGCAATCAAATGGGAATGGCTTCGGCTCAAGATTTGCAACAAGCCATAGCTTACCAACAACGACTCGCGCAAAAGGAAACCCGAGACAAAGTTGCTGAGCTAGAAATTTTTTACCAAACACAAGAAAAAGAAAAGGAACTATTAGAGCAACAAATTGTCATCCAAGAACGCAATACATGGTTGTTATTGGCCGTTGTTTTGTTGGGAGCTATGGGGTTAATTGGGTTTTTGATCTACCGTCAACAGCAACTCAAAAATAGGGCACAACAACAAGCCTTTGCCTTAGAAAAAGCAATTGCAAAAATTGAAACCCAAAATCAATTGCACGATCAACGCTTAGCGATTTCCCGTGATTTACATGATAATATTGGTGCGCAACTTACTTTCATTATATCTTCAGTGGAAACCTTAAAATTTGGATTCAGTCTCACAGATTCTTTGCTTTTACATCAGTTGGATAAAATTGCAACCTTCAGTAAAATCACCATTCGCGAACTTCGGGATACCATCTGGGCAATGAATCAAGAGCATATTTCCATGCATGATTTGAAAGCGCGCTTGGTGAACTTTATCGAACAAGCCAAACAAACGTCCGATAGTATTGCTTTTAATTTTAACTTCCTCGAATCGAATTCTACCCTCGTTTTTTCAGCCTTGACCGGAGTTAATTTATATCGTATCATTCAAGAAGCACTTCACAATGCTATAAAATATGCCCAAGCCACCGAGATAAACGTGGTAACAACTCTTGATAATCAGCGGCTTCATGTTGAAATTCGTGATAATGGTAAAGGTTTTGACCTTGAAAATGTTAACTTTGGGAATGGATTGCACAATATGCGGAAACGGATGGAGGAGATCGGTGGTAATCTAGAAATTAAAACCCTAACCAACCATGGTACGCAAATCCTGCTACAGCTTCCTGTTTAAGAAGCTTTATCTCTTCTTTTTTTTGAGTTTCGGATGGAATCTAGCCGCACAAGATGTCAATGCACTTATCGACAAACTTAAAACGGAATTACAATCCCATCCCGATGCGAAACGCACCGCGGTTATTTTTTCGGATTTAACATGGTATTATTCCAATGTTTCCAGCGATTCTGCACTCGTTTATGGTGGAAAAGCCTTGCGAGAAGCACATAAATTGGGCGATTCGACCTTGATTGCTCAAGTCTACAGCGATGTGGGAGCCGTTCATTTTCGCAAAGGCGATTATCAACAATCGAAGGAAAATTACCTTAAATGTTTGAAAATTCGAAAGGCACGTAAAGACACCAAAGGGATCGCCAAAGTGCAAAACAACTTAGGGAATATCTACGAGCGGACCTTTGACTATAAAAAATCAATGGAGTCTTTTTTAGAGGCTTTGGCCTATTTTGAATCCATCAACGATCAAAAAAACACCCTCACCATCAAAGGAAATATCGGTTTGGTGCTTTTGAAATTAAAAGATTATCCTAAGGCTAAAAAATACATTCAAGAGGAAATTGACTTTGAAACCACAAACAATCTTTATGACGGACTCTGTGTTTCCTGCACCAATATGGGGAATGTGTTGTTGAAAATGAAAGATACAACGGGGGCACTTCGCTACTATGAAAAAGCATTGAAGGCCTGCCAAGCCGTCGGGAATAACAAAGGAATTTCAACTGCTTTGAGTAATATTGGTAGTGTCAAAGCCGATCAGAAAAAGTCGCAAGAAGCCTTGGCCTTGTATCAAAAGTCTTTAGAAGTTCGCCAACGGTTAAACTCGGATTTGGATGAAGCGGTTTCTAAACTTAAAGTCGCTAAAGAGGAAGTTGCCCAAGGAAAATTCAAAGAAGCAAAGTTTATTCTGAAATCAGTCGAACCCCTATTTGAAAAACAGCAGTTTAAAGATCATGCCTTGCAAACATATCAGTTGTTGGTGGCCGTATATGCCCATGAAAATTTAGGCGATAGCGTAATTTATTACACCGAAAAATATACGGATGCTAAAGATAAAGCCCTCGAAAATTTCACACTGAAAGCAACCAATGAATTGGAAGCCAAGTACCAAAATGAAAAGAAAGAAAAAGAATTGTTGCAACAAGAAATTGAAAATCGAAAGAAAACTACTTGGTTGATTATTTTGTTTTTGATTACACTTTTTGTAGGGCTCGTAGGCTATTTGATTTACCGCCAACAGCGACTTAAGTATGTGCAACAGAAACAAGAGTTTGAATTGCAATCCGCTAGAGCGCTAATCGAGAGTCAGAATCAACTGCATGAGCAACGTCTTGCGATCTCCCGTGATTTGCATGATAACATCGGGGCACAGCTTACCTTTATTATTTCGACGGTTGAAAATTTAAAGTTTGGTTTTCCCACTGTCGATTCCAAATTGAGTGCTCAACTGACCAAAATCAGTGATTTTAGTAAAACCACCATTCAAGAATTACGCGATACCATTTGGGCAATGAACAATGATAATTTCAGTATGGAGGAATTGCGTTCCCGTTTGATGAATTTCATGGAAAAAGCCCAATTGGCTAAAGAGCAAGTAAAGTTTCAGTTTACCTTCACGGATGATTTACATGCTGTTCATTTCACCTCATTAGAAGGAATAAACCTTTATCGTTCCATTCAAGAAGCCGTAAACAATGCGTTGAAATATGCTTCGGCACAATCTATTCAGGTGGAAGGGCGTCTTGAAAATAATAAAATTCAGGTTAGTATTTCTGATGATGGAATCGGTTTTTCCGAAGAATTAATCCTTCAGGGTAATGGATTGCAAAATATGAAAAAACGAATGGAAGAAATCGGTGGTAATTTTGCCATTCATTCCAAACCACAACATGGAACACTAATTCAATTGACGCTAAATAAAAGTTTATGATACGCGTAGCCATAGTCGATGATAACACATTTTTGCAAAAAGCCATACTCGATAAATTGTCTTTTTTCGAGGATATCGAAGTGAAATTTCGGGCGTTTGACGGTATGGAGTTACAGGAAAAATTAGAGAAAAATCACCACCTCGATCTCATTTTAATGGATATTGAAATGCCTAAAATGAACGGTATCGAAGCCACAGAAGCGGTGAAAAATAAATACCCCCAACTCAAAATTATCATGTTGACGGTATTTGATAATGATGAAAACATTTTCAAATCCATCAAAGCTGGGGCCGATGGGTATTTTTTGAAAGAAGTCAATCCCCAAGAATTGTACAACGGTATCGTTGATACCCTCAATGGCGGTGCAGCAATGACGCCTTCTATAGCGATGAAAACCCTCAAGTTGTTGCGCGAACCCGTTACTTTTGATGATTCGGTCAATCGGGAAGAAATAACTTTGACTACACGGGAAATTGAAGTGCTCGAGCAATTGAGTAAAGGCTTGAAATACAACGCAATTGCTGAAAACCTTTTCCTGTCTGCAGGAACCATTCGTAAACATGTGGAAAATATTTATACTAAGTTGCAAGTCCACAACAAACTCGAAGCCATTCAGAAAGCGAAAAATAACAAACTCATTTGAATCCATTTACAGATTTTCTTTATTATGCCCTTTACAATTTTGAGGATTTACTATTCTTCATCTCCAACCACTGTTAAAAATTGAAGGGTACTATTTTGTTAGTTTATCCTAGAAACTCAACCTATGATTTTTGAACCAGCACGAGTTTTTTCGGGTTAGTTCATTCCTTTTATTTGTTGAAATCAAGGTCATAATTCAGAAAGAAAAAATGAATTTGGGTATTTTAAGCGCTATTATTCGTCATTTTTAATTGGGCGAGACGTAATTCGTATGCTTAAATACGAAACTTTACGTATTTTATACCTTTTATGTCCGGTTTACATTTGTTTCATAAAACCTTTGTTTCATGAAAACTATATGTTTATTACATCTGCTTTTTATAAGTCTTTTAATAACAAGTTGCTCCGCTGGAGAAAGTGATTCTTCTTCTAATTCGAGTACTATTGCTGATGAATTGAATCCCGCCAAAGCGCATTACAGTCAAAATGGAGCCGTTTTCAAGTTCAGGGTCTACAATTTTCCACCTAATGAAGGCGATACCAATAACAATAATAATCATATGGCAAGCGTATACCGAATTATTGATAATCAAGGTGCCGTTGCTGTTATTGCACGTTACACGGTACCTGCGATATCCCTTCAAAGTACTGGGGGGATTCTAAATATTCAAAGTGAGATTATTTCACCGCAAAGTAACACGGCTGTTCCGGTACAAAACATCAATTTTGATGATGATTTTGAGATTGATAATAACAACACGCGACTGCTCTCCTATAATTACAGTGGAGGACAACGAGGTGGCTATGGCTTTACAGGTGCCCGAATTTATGTATACAATCCCGTATATTTTTCCGGAGCAGTTTCAGCAAGTTCTAATCAAGGTTACCTGCATACACTCAACGATAGTAATTTTATGTTGAGTATGGGATTGAATTCCAATTATGGGAAACCTATGTTGTATCAATACATTCCATCTACTTTTACATGGAACGGAACTGTAGTTCCACAAATGGATTATGTGCAAGGAAGTGGAATCAACATCCCCACCACCAACGATGCATCAAAAGTCGGAAATACCGATAAAGTCTATTGGGCTTGGTTGAGTTACACATCCACTCTTTCCAACGGAAAAATCAACATCCTCAATTACAATGGAAGTACTTTTAGTGCGGTAACGAGTTTGGATGGTATTGGTTCAGTAGGAACGGGTTGGAGTACGTTAAACACGATTACATTGCATAAAAACCCAACGAATCTCAATAATCCTTATATCGTTGTACGTCGGTATAATACAGATATATTAGATATTTACAAATTTACGGGGTCAGTCATTGAGGTCATAAAAACTGGCGTTACGCTGCCGGCATCTATACCAATTGTTTCCGGTTCAACTCGCGCCTTTAAAGAAATTAAGTTTACAGGAAACGGTATTTATTTGATTACGGGTTTCGATAAAAATCTTTACAAACTATCGGATCATACTTTTGTTATCGATCGACCCGATTTGGCACAAAACAGTGATATCATTTCGGCTATTGAATCTACCTCTTCGGGTTTGCTTGTGAGTGTGGTAACAACCATACTTTCGACGCCCCAACCTAAAACGGTTTCCGATGTGGTTTTGATACCCAATTAATTTTTGATTAAACATTCAGGCAAAAGTTTTTATCATGAAAAAAGTAATTTCATACTTACTATTCTTTTTTTGTTCATTTAGTTTTGGACAAGATATCAATGCCCGAGATGTATTTCTGGAATTATTTGATATGAAGCTGCCCGTAAAGATTCCCACTATTCAATTTATTGCCGCAGACCAAGTTTTTTTCAAAAAAGGGAAGTTAAAAAATCAAATGCTGAATGAACGCAATCAAGAAATTTACGAGGTAACTTTAAAAAACGATATTTACTTTAAAGGAGAAGTAAAAAAACGCCTTTCTGATGGGGCGTATTCATTTCGAAATGGAAAAGTTAGCTTTACAAATGGCGATAGTTATGAAGGTGATTTTTTTGAAGGGAAACCGGTTAATGGAAATTATAGTTTTGCATCGGGAGACAAAGCGGTAATTTCTTCCTATAAATCGTATGATAGTCCTTCAAGTTTTTCCGGGATGAAAGTTCCCATAGCCCTAAAATTTACTTTTCATAATGGAGCAGAATTGGATATTAAAACTACGGATGAATTTGAGTTTACAGCAACAGACGGGACTAAAATAAAATCAAAATTTAATTTAAGATATTCTATTGTTGGAACTACTTACTTTCGAACAAAAGAAGGCTATGAATACTTTGGAGAACGATCTGAATTTAGTCCGGTAGGGAAGTGGACTATTTCAAACCAGCTGGGAACTTTCACAGTAGAATTTAGTTATGGCTTTGGAAATACGGTTGATGGATTTATTCCAATCAAAAATCCACAGGGAACGATTGAATGGTGTGAATACAAAAAGAGCAAATTGGTTAGAAAAGCGAAACTATTAGCACCCAATATCTATTGTTTAAGTGGCGATTGTCAAAATAGTACCTCCATGGTTTATGTAAATAACGATCCTGATTATGGTTTGGGATACGAATTAGCAGGTACATTTAAAAATGGACTTCCCCAAGGTGATTTTACCGCGAATGGTAAAGATGCTCTTGGGAGAAAATACACGATTGTTGGGCCTATCAAAAATTACGCTTTTCATGGAAAATGTACCTAAGCCTATGATGATTATCCTGTCGCAATTATTGGTGATTATGAGCAGGGGATTTTGGTAAAAGGAAATTTTACCATCGAGAATACCCTCGTTGAAATACAACGTAATAAACAAGGTAAATATTTTGGAAAACAAATTTTTCCTAGAAGTGATCAGTATACGCCCAACTCTCGCTATTATGAAGGTGAATTTGATCAGTATGGACAAATTAGCGGTAAAGGAATTGTTTATTTTGAATCCGGTTACACCTTAGAAGCAACCGATTGGAACAATGGGAAATCCTCAACTTGTACGTTTACACGACCCGATAAGTACAGTGAAAATGATTTTTATTGCAATGTATATGGGGGAACGTATTACAGAAGTTTAGGGAACCAAAAAGAATTGGATTACTATGCTGCTAAAAGAGCCCAAGAGGATCAAGCCCGCCAACAAGAAATCGTCAATCAAACCCAATACGAAACCCAATGTCATAAATGTGAGGGTTCTGGAGTAGTCAAAATCCAATGTCCCATGTGTAAAGGAGCGGGCTACCGAAAAGACCAAGTCACCTACGATCGACATACCGGTACTACTGGTGGACCACCAACTTGTAGCCATTGTGGCGGTTCGGGACGATACGTCGTCATGTCGTGTACAAGTTGTAGCGGAAAAGGATATGTGAAGAAATAAAATTGTGCCAATGAGAATGATCTTCTCGCTGGTTTTTATTGCACGTTGTAGTACAACCGAATCATAACGCTGAAAGGATTTTCATGCGATTTTTTTATTGAATTTCAAAAATACGCCCCTTGACGTATTGAAACGGGCACTTTTTGAAGTCACCTTTGGATTTGGAAAAGTTTACCGTAATTTCATCTTTTTATGTCCAATCCAAATCCCGACAAAAACCCAGTTCACGATTGGGAACTTGTCCAAATAGAACTTGTAAAAAGAGAAGAACAACTGAAAGCAATTCAAAGTCAGTTGGTCGATTTAATCCACGAACTTCGATTGCCCGATGAAGAGAATTAAAAGTAGTGCACTATTGTATGTTGGTTTTTTCTTGGTTTTCCTTTCATGTATCCAAAAAGGAAAGTCAAATTCTTCATTGGACGCAAAAAGTATCCAACTCTTTAACACTGCCATGCAATTGCGCTACAAGAATGTAGTAGCAATGGAGCAATATGTCAATCAGCTACGTTTACTTTCTGAAAATAAAGCGGATGCTGTGCTTGCTGAGGTAGCTGGGATGTATTATGAACAACGCGTTGGAAATGAAATGGCTTTGTTTCAACACGCAACAAAAGCGAAAGCGCTGTTAAAAAATACACCCAATGATTCCCTGTCGTACTACATTCAAGCAGCTTTTGGTAATTATTATAAAAACAATGGCGACTATGTGCAAGCCTTACGGTTTTTGTATCAGGCAAAACAACGAGCTGTCCAACTGGAAAGTCTGGATAAAGAAGCCAGTTGTTGGGCGAATATAGGTCAAGTTTATTATCAAAAAAATGAGCTCGACAAGGCCATTGCATTTTCAAAAAAAGCAACGGCATCGACGCCAACAGCCAAAAATGCTGCTGCCTATCTCATCGCACTTCATACGTTGGCCAATATCGAAGGCATGTCGGGCCGATTTGATACGGCGCTAGCGTATGATGTAAAGGGAATTGAACTTTGTAAAAAATTCGGGCTCCAACATTTAACGGTTACTTTTTTGGACAATCAGGCCAATTGTTATCTGTATTCGGGTCAGTTGGCTAAGGCGCAACAATCTTTCCATCAATGTTTAGCCTTGGATTTTCAAAACAAACAACAAAAACAAATTGCTGACACCTACACCAATTTAGCGCAATTGGCTGCTTTTCGTGGGCAAAAAGACAGCCTGATGTATTACACTAACCGAAGCTTTGCCATTGCGGAAAAAGTACAATACAAACCGGGTTATTTGAAAAATTATAACGTGCTTCGGGATTTTTTTAAAGGGCAAAAGGACTTTCAAAAGGCATTTGAATACCAAGAAAAACACCAACAATTGTATCAAGAGTTGATGAACGAAAAACGCGAAAATGCCCAAATCGCTTACCGTGTTTTACACGATACCGAAGCAAAGGAAAAAGCGCTTTTGGCTAAAGAGATCGACGTGCAACGTGTGAAAATCTCCAGAATTATTATTGCAATTTTGTTATTGGTGGCCATTACTATTGGTTATCTTTTGTACCAAAAAAATAAACGGCAAAAGCAGCAGTTTTTGTGGGAACAACAAGTCAAAGAAACCGAAACCACCAACCGACTCAACGCCCAAAAACTCGAAATATCCAGAGAATTACACGACAATATCGGTTCGCAACTTACCTTTATCAATGCCATTATTCAAGGGTTGCAAAAGACAGCTTTGTTTCAAGACACCAAAGCCCAACAGAAATTACAAACCATTGCCGATTTTACACAAACCACGATCACCGAATTGCGCGATACCATTTGGATTTTGAATCCGAAACACCAAACCATTGACGAATTGCGGTTGCGTATGGTGAATTTTATAATGAAAGCGCGCGAGGCTTCCGAGACGATCCAGTTTGAATATGACTTTCACCCCAATCCCGATACAAAATTAGGCACCCGCGCTGCACTTGTCCTTTTTCGCGTGTTTCAAGAAGCCGTCAATAATGCCATTAAACATTCAAAAGCAAATACCATAGAGGTCAAATGGTTTTCTAAAGAACATTATTTGGTGTTAACCATACAGGATAACGGAATAGGATTCGATTGGGCAACTGCCAAAAACCAATCACAAGGACTCCAAACCATGGAACAGCGCGTTACCGAAATCGGGGGGAGTTTTGCCATCCAAGCGAATCCCAAAGAAGGAACACTACTCACCATTCAATTGCCATTAGCATGATTCGTATAGCCTTAGTTGATGACAAGTTTTTCTTGCTCAAAGCCCTAGAAGAGAAGTTGGATTTTCCCGATATCCAAATCAAAGTTTCTTGTGCCAATGGTGCCGAAATGGTGCAGTATTTAGAAAAGAACAACAAAGTCGATTTGATTTTGATGGATATTGAAATGCCTGTAATGAATGGTATTAAAGCAACTGCAGCGATTAAAGCGAAATGGCCGCATATCAAAATTGTAATGATTACCGTTTTTGACACCGATGAAACCATTTTTAAAGCGATACAATCGGGAGCCGATGGGTATTTGCTCAAAGAAACGAATGGAGAAAAAATTCGTGAGGCGATCCACGATACACTACAAGGCGGTGCCGCAATGTCGCCCTCAATTGCCATGAAAACCCTGCGCATTCTTAAAAATCCCGATGCGGTTTTGGTGACACAAACTACAGAAACCATCCAACTTTCCGAGCGTGAAGTCGAAGTATTGGAACAAATTTCAAAAGGGTTAAAAAACAAAGCCATTGCCGAAAATCTTTTTATTTCAGCGGCAACCGTCAAAAAGCACATCGAAAATATTTACCGCAAATTGCAAGCTCACAATCGGGTAGAACTCGTACAAAAAGCCCGAGATAATAAGCTGATATAATACGCTGTTTGGCGTATGGGAATTACGGAAAAATAAATTCAATTTTACTTCAAAATAGATTTTGAAAAGTATTCTTATGTGGCGTTATTTCGTGTCGTTTTTTTATCTGCTTTATTGTTATACTCCAGTTTCTGCACAAATACTTTATCGGTGTTCCCATTTTAATTTTCCTCCAACCACGACAAAAGTTATTCAAACCGAATCAGAAATCAATCGGGTTACGGGTGAAAAAAACACCTTCAAAACGGTCACCTATTTTTTTGAAAACCAACGTTTACAAAAACGGATTACCCGTGAAAACGACCAAGAGATCACAGAGACCTTTCACTACAAAGACTCGCTTCTCGTAGGGTACACAAAAAATTATCCCGATATCAAAAGTGAAGAAAAGTACCTGTATACGAAAACTAGGCGATTGCAAAAAATTCTATTACTGGATAACGGTAAAATCACCGCGCAAATTCAGTTGACCTACGACAAAATGGGTCATCTCATTCAGAAACTCACTATAGCCGATGATAAAACCCCAGTGCGGAAAGAAACATTTACCCAGTATGCCTTGCCAACAACCTACAACCAAAAAGTATGGGTAAAAGAAGGAAAAAAATGGCTCGTAGATGAAGTCTATCACTATGTCAAGGGCCAAATCGTTCAATCGGAGCATAATTTATTGGGCGAACCTTACACGCTTTTAAAAACCTATGATGCCCATCATAATTTAATAGAAGATCTAAAAGTCGAAACCCAAGATCCTATTCGGTACAACCATACCTATGACGAAAAAGGGGAGTTGGTAAAAACGTCAGTGGTTACCAATGATGCCGTGTATTATGTGTTGGTGGAATATAGTTATAATTCGAAATAAAATCAAAAAAATGAGAAAAATCGCACTTATTTTATATTTACTCTTTTCATTCACCCAATCCCTATGGTCACAAACACAGCATTTTCCCGATACGGGTGCCATCGAACAGCAACCCAGTTTTCCCTATAAACCCGACAATGAAGATTTGTTTCCACGATTTCGCTATTCTCCCGATGGGAAATATCTAATAGCAACCAACCATTACCTGGTTACAATTTGGGAAATCAGTACCGGTAAATTTATTACCAGTTATGGAAACAATGAAAGAAAACAATTTTCATTTAATAATGGATTATTTTTTACAGTAGATGGGAAGTACGTCTACACACGATATTGGCCGAAGAATGAATGGGTGGAGACATTAGCCATTGTAGTTGATTTAAAAACTTTAGAAAATATATACGATCCTGTTTTGCATGAGCAACTGATAAAATGGGAATACAATCATAAGGTAAATCCAAACCATTTCGATTATGATTGGGTACGACGCGGTTGGTTGACCTATCTAAATACAGGGGGGCGATTTCGTATGAAACGAACCGAATATAAAAACTACGAAAAGGATCATGTTGAAACACCTGAAATTGAAATGCAAACCGTAGATCCTGTCACCACGCATTACTTGTATTCAGTTTTTGCACAATCGTTTGATGGCAATAACAAATGGTATGATCAGTTTTCAGAAGAGGAGCAAAAAGAAATGAAAGCTTTTGAAAAAAAGAATAAGTTTCCAATGTGTCACGATTTATTCTTGAGACGCTACGATTTTCTGAAAAAGGATGTCACAATGGAAGTGAAACTGTGCGATGCCGCTACATTCAGATACCATACGATCAAAGAAGTTTTAGTTGATGCGCAACAGAAAATGGTTTATGTCCAACTTTCAACCCCAAAAAATGAAGTATGGGCACTATCATTTGATGGAGAAAAAAAGGCTGTACTTGAAGGGGGTGACCGCATGGAAGATATTGGAAATGGTCAATTAGCGATTTATTATTCCAATCCAAAAAGAAGCGCACTTTACGATACCCAATCAGGTCAGTTGATTACTTCGTATTTCTTGGAAGGAAAGAATGCCAAAGGGGATTTAATAGATTTTTATCCCTTATGGAAACAAAAAACTTTCATTAAGATCGAAGATGTACCCTATGGTAAATCCTTTGGGGTATATCGCATGGATAATGGACAATTAGTGTATTTACTAGAGGATAAAGAGGGAGCTCGATTGTTTACCCCTGAATCAACAAAAAATTGGGATAAATGGCGAGAAAAACAACGTAAAGAAGCTCAAGAAGAAGCTATTCGTGAACAAAACGAACGTTTGGCGCGGGCCGAAATTCGATGGAAAAAATGGGAGGAACAAGAGCGTTTAGCGCTCGAAGAAGCCAAACAGAAAAAGGCAGCCGAACTAGAAAAAAAACGCCTCGACCCCTATGAAGATTGCAGCCGATGTGAGGGTAAAGGCGGCAAATATGTTCAAGTGCCCTGCAATCAAGTGGTTATTAACGATAAAAAGGCTGGAACCACAACCACTTATTCTCAAAACTGTACCAAGTTTATAGAATGTGAGGTTTGCAAAGGAAAACAAAGAATTTTGAAACAAAGATAAATGAATGAAGAGTCATTCTGCATGACGCTGTAAAAAAGTTAAAACCATGAAATGTAAAGCAACAATTCTATTACTAGTCGGCTTAAATACGTTTACGTTTTTTGCCCAAATTTCAGACCGTTTTCCAGCAGAATTGGAAGCGCTAATTAAAGCCAACTTTGCCCAAGTCAAAGGAAAATCCTTAGGTTATGACCAAACATTAAATGGGGATGTCTTTAAATCGGAACTTAAAATCACCGATTTTACCGTAAAAGCCGTCGAAGTGAGTTTTACCGAAAATTTCATTATCGCAGCATACAACAAAAAAGGCGACAATGCTATCATGGATGATCTTTTTGCCAAAACCATGACCATTCCCTACAACCATTACGACAGCCAAGCACAACCCCAATTATTAACCACCGCCGACAAAGAAGCTGGAATCGTTCGTAAAATTGAAATTCGCAAGCGCTATGGGTCCAATGTCGGTACGGCCAACTTAATAGCAACATTCCTGCTTGATACTTCCGGAAAAATCAGCATTCGTTTTACGACTAAATACTAAACAAATACGCCGTTTGGCGCATGGATTCGTGTATACAAGTTGTTCATTTTTGTAACTTAAATAGAAGATTATGAAAACACTTGTACACACGTTATTCTTTTTATGGACCACCTGGATATTTGCCCAACCACCAGTGGTCACTCCCGGAGCTGCCGGGATTGCTAAACCTACCGGCTTTACCGTTTTGAATGGGAAAATGATCTTTGCTGGAATGTCCTCAACAAGCGGGCGCGAATTGTTTGTCTATGACGGAACTACAACTACTTTACTCAAAGAAATTGCTTTTTCGGGAACTTTTATCGGTTCGAGTGCCCTTGATGTTGCTATGGAAGATCCAGTGGAATTTCGGGATCGAACCTGCATTTTCAACAACAAGTTGTATTTTCCCGCCAGTGATAATCCGTTTAATCAAACCGCAAATTCATTGTGGTGTACCGATGGAACTACAGCGGGAACGGTCAAAGTTTTTGATTACACGGCTGCGGGATGTACCAATTTAAAATACTTGACTGTTTTTAATGGCAAAATGTATTTTGTGGGTTCCAATATAAATACCGCGCAAGAAATTTGGTCTTCCGATGGCACACTCGCAGGGACATCCTTATTAAAAGATATTTACCCCGGATTCAATTCGGCCGTTTCAACCCAATTCAATCCCAATTTTAAGGTCTTTAATGGAAAATTATATTTTGTTGCCAATGATGGTACAACGGGCTTCGAACTTTATGCCACCGACGGGACCACAGCAGGAACGCAAAAAGTAGTCGATTTAAGTAATTTGTATACTACCTCAGAACGGGGCGCTTTTTACTACGGGGGCAATTATTTGTATTTTCCGTTTCAAATTTTCAACAACCGCCTGTGGTTTACCTGCCGACCCAACAATACCAATGCCACAGACTATACAAATTATGCCATGTACAGCACCGACGGAACGGAAGCAGGTACCCAAATCTTTACGTTGCCCAATCCGAATACGAACTCATTGTTTGTTAATCATTTTGCCTTAGCACGTGGATTTACGGTGGCCAATAATGCCCTGTATTTTTTTGCTAGAAATCGTCTCGTGCCCACGCAACAAGGAATATGGAAAATCGATACCGCCGGGAATTTCTCCTATCTACGCGCCATGGAAACCTATATCGGGGATACCGGAACTTCCGATACTACCGTTGAAAATACCATGCGGGAATACAACGGCTCACTCTATTTTCAAGGCTCCGATGGTGCTTCGAATTCAAATCAAGCGGAATTAGTGCTTTGGCGCTTGAACCCTTCCGACGATTCGTTCTCGATGATACAAGGACTACAATCCAATCAAGTGAGTCATTTTGACAATTCTTTTGGGTTGGGCTTGGTGTCGATTGTATATAATAACGAACTCTATTTTGTGAAAACAAAAACGGGATTCTTGGCCAAAACCAACGGCACAGCTGCAGGGACGGTGAACGTGGCCCGACAAATGCCTACAACGGTAAATGCCACGCAAGCCATGAGTACTATCCCTAAAGAATTGGAAGTGTCCAATAATAGTTTGTTTTTTAGAGCGGCTTTTCAATTGGGCGGAACTGCCGAATTATGGATGTTGACCGACCCGAATTTAGCTGTAGTAAATACTTCGAATGCAAAATTCAAAGTGTACCCGAATCCATTTGAAGATGAAATTTTCATTGATCTTCAAGATGAAAATGCAACAATTGCCATTTATAATTTAGAAGGACGACTACTCCTTGAAAGTGCGCTTTCAAAAGCGGAGCCAAAAATAAATTTGACCCACATAGCGCCAGGTTGTTATTTGCTAAAAATAATAACCCCAACAAGTCAAGAGGTTCTGAAAGTGTACAAAAAATAAAATAAAGTCCCGAATCACTCGGGACTTTTTATACTACCCCAAATCCCGTTCCAATCGTTCCCAGCCACCGCCGTTCATGACTTCAACACCTTGTGCTTTCAAGATTGAGGCGGCTTGAGCACTGCGCATACCACTACGGCAGCATACAATGACGGGTTTGTTTAGTTTTTTGAGTTCAGCAACTTTTCCGCTGATAATTTGCAACGGAATGTTTTTCGATCCTTTGATATGCCCCGAAGCAAATTCTTCATAGGTGCGCACGTCAATGACCACCGCGCCTTTTGCCATAAATTCTTTCGCACTTTCTCCTTTACTCCCAAAACCAAAAATGTTCAATAATCCCATAGTGTTATTTTTGACCAAAGGTAAACGACCCATTTCTCACATAAGGTAACTCAAGTTACCAAACGCAAAATTGTGTACATTTGACGCCCATGAAACCCACCGATCGCAAAACGGAAATCATCAACGTCGCGGCCCGTCTCTTTAAAGAGAAAGGATACAGCGCCGTAACTGTGCGCGATATCGCCCAAGCCATGAACATCAAGGCGGCGAGTTTGTACAACCACATTCAGTCTAAACAAGAAATTCTCGTACTCATCGTGATCACTATCGCGGAAGAATTTACAACCGTAATGGAAGAAGTACAGCAAAGTGAAGCTTCCGCAATTGCCAAAATCGAACGGATTATCCAATTGCATATCGATATCACCCTGCGCAATCCCGATGCACTTGCTTGTTTGAATAACGATTGGATGCATTTGGAGAAAGAAGCCGATCTAAAGTATTTCTTAAAAATGCGCACCGATTACGAGGAAAATTTTCGTCAAATTGTAAAAGAAGGCGTGCAAAACGGCGAAATCCAACACCATAATCCCGAAGTCATTATCTTCTCTATTTTATCCACCTTGCGCACGCTCTACATTTGGTACAATAAAACCAAAAGCCTCAGCGAAAACACCTTGCGTAACGATATGCGTAATGTTTTACTTCACGGCATCACTATAAACGCACGTTAAAAATTTACAACGATTTCGTAACCCATTAAAAAAATCACTAAATTTGTATCGTAAACTAACAATTGTTAGTTAAATTAGATTCGCAAATTATGGTTCAATTTTACAAGGTAAAAGTTGCTGCTATTTACAAGGAAACCAAAGATTGCTCGGTGGTAACCTTGGATATTCCTGCCGAAATCCAACCGGCTTTCCAATTCAAACAAGGCCAACACCTCACGTTCAAAACCCAGTTGGACGGCCAAGAAGTGCGCCGTTCCTATTCTCTTTGTTCGGCACCACATGAACAAAAATGGCAAGTAGCGGTGAAACAAATTCCCGGCGGATTGTTTTCCACCTATGTCAACGAACAATTGCAAGCGGGGGACGAAATCGAAGTGATGGCACCCGATGGGAAGTTTTATGTGGAAACGCAAAAAGAAGCGGCTAAAAATTACATCGCTTTTGCAGCGGGTAGCGGAATAACCCCCATGTTGTCCATCATCAAAACGCATTTGGCCAACGAACCCCACAGCACTTTTAAACTGTTTTACCTGAATCGTAGCGTAAAATCCATTATCTTTAAAGAAGAAATTGAACAATTGAAAAACACCTATTTCAACCGTTTTGAGATTTTCCATTTCTTGACCAAAGAACACCGCCACGCCGAGCTGTTCAACGGTCGTTTTACCCAAGAAAAAATACAAACGCTTACCAAGCGAATCATCGATATTCCCAACACGCACGACTGTTTCTTGTGTGGACCCGAGGAAATGATTCACTTGTTGCGGGACGAACTCACGGCCGCGGGATTGCCCAAAGAATACATTCATTTCGAGTTATTCAATACGGGGATTTCCGATGCCGATAAAGAACGCATCAGCAAAATCGTCGAGAAAAAAGTCGAAGGAACCGAAGTAACCATCATCGATGGCGGTAAAGAATTCCACTTTGTGATGGGCGATGATTTTGATAACATCCTCGATGGCGCGATTGCCGCGGGAGCCGACTTGCCCTATGCCTGCAAAGGGGGTGTGTGCAGTACTTGCCGTTGCATCGTCAAAGAAGGGTCGGTCGAAATGAAATTGAACTACTCGCTGGAAGAAGACGAATTGGCCAAAAACTATACGTTGAGTTGTCAGGCTGTTCCAACTTCCAAGAAAGTGGTAGTGGACTTTGGGGTGTAATTTTTTGGAGCAAGAACCCTTGTTTTCAAAGGGAATACTGACCCGCTTTCGCCTTTATCTCTCCGCTTCGATGCGAGGATACCGGCTCAATCGGGGCTAAAAAAGAACCGTATTTTAAAAAATAAATCCCCGAAAGGGAAAACATAAAAACAAAAAAAACGATGTGCCTTCGGGATCATCAAGTTGTCTAACGAAAAGGATTCAACGATGTCAGAAAAAGAGATCAAAAATTTAGAAGAATTGTTTCAACGTCGCATCGATAACGACGAGAAAATTGAACCCAAAGATTGGATGCCGGAGAAATACCGTCAAACGCACATTCGTCAAATTTCACAACATGCCCACTCCGAAATCGTAGGGATGTTGCCCGAAGCCAATTGGATTACCCGCGCGCCTTCTTTGCGTCGTAAAGTAGCCTTGTTGGCCAAAATCCAAGATGAAGGCGGACACGGCTTGTACTTGTACAGCGCCGCCGAAACCTTAGGCATTTCACGTGACGAAATGTACGAGCAATTGCACACGGGTAAAGCCAAATATTCCAGCATTTTCAACTATCCTTCCTTGACATGGGCCGATATCGGTGCCATCGGTTGGTTGGTTGATGGTGCGGCTATCATGAATCAAGTTGCGTTGATGGGAACGTCCTACGGACCCTACTCGCGTGCCATGATTCGCATCTGTAAAGAAGAAAGTTTTCACCAACGTCAAGGCTACGAAATCTTATTAACGATGTCCAAAGGAACACAAGAACAAAAGGATATGGTGCAAGATGCCTTAAACCGCTGGTGGTGGCCGTCATTGATGATGTTCGGACCCCGTGATGCCGAATCACCCAACACCGAACAATCCGTGAAATGGAAATTGAAACGCAAAACCAACGACGAACTTCGTCAGCAGTTTGTGGATCAAACCGTGCCGCAAGCCGAAATCTTAGGAGCAAAAATTCCAGACGCGAACCTAAAATGGAACGAAGACCGTAAACATTACGACTTCGGTGAAATCGATTGGGAAGAGTTCTGGCAAGTCGTTAACGGACACGGAAAATGCAACAAACAGCGTTTGGAAGCCCGTCGTTCTGCTTGGGAAAAAGGAACTTGGGTGCGCGATGCCGCCATGGTCCATGCCGAAAAACAAGCCCAACGCAACCTAGAAAAAGCTGTGTAACAACTCATAATTCATAATTCATAACTCATAACTCATAATTTTATGAACAATTGGCCTCTATGGGAAGTCTTTATCCGTAGCAAAAACGGATTAGAACACCGCCACTGTGGTTCCCTTCACGCAACCGATGCAACCATGGCATTAGAAAATGCGCGCGATGTCTATACCCGCCGTGGCGAAGGGGTAAGCATTTGGGTTGTACCCTCTAGCCAAATCACCGCCTCCAATCCCGAACACAACGGAGAAACCTTCGAACCGGCATTGGATAAAGTGTACCGTCATCCCACATTCTATGAATTGCCGGATGAGTTAAAGCATATGTAGAATGAGACATTAGACATTAGTCGTTAGTCTGTAGAAAAGTCTAACGTCCAACGTCTAACGTCTAAAGACTAAACAAACATGAGCAATTCAAAAATCAACTATATTCTGGGTATCGCCGACAACGCACTCATCCTTGGCCAACGCTTAAGCGAACTGTGTGGGCACGGACCCAGTCTGGAAACAGATATTGCCACCACCAATATCGCCTTGGACCTGCTAGGGCAAACGCGCAGCTATTATCAATATGCAGCCGAATTGCAAGGCGGGGAGGCTACCGAAGATACCCTGGCTTTTTTGCGTAAAGAGCGCGAATACAAAAACGTCTTGTTGGTAGAACAACCCAATACCGATTTCGGGTATGTGATGGCACGCCAATACTTGTTTGATGTGTTTCATCTGTTGTTGTTGGAACAATTACAAAATAGCAACGACGAAGTGCTAGCTGCCATCGCAAAGAAAAGCATCAAAGAAGTGAGTTACCACAAGCGCTTCTCCGGCGATTGGATCAAACGCTTGGGCGACGGAACTGAAGAGAGTCATAACCGTATGCAAGAAGCCTTTGACAATCTATGGACTTTCACCAACGAGTTGTTCCTAATGACCGCTGACGATACCGCCATGGTGGAAGCAGGAGTAGGGGTGGATGTTGCTGCTTTAAAAGCGGCTTGGACCCAAGAAATCACGGCCTTATTGACGGAAGCGACCTTAACCGTGCCCGATTTGAAGTACTTCTTAAAAGGAGGTAAAGAAGGCATCCATTCCGAACACATGGGATTCATCTTGACCGAAATGCAGTACATGCAACGCACCTATCCCAACATGACTTGGTAAGAATATGTTAATTGAAATGAAAACAATAACTCCGCAGATCACCGCGATTCTCGAATCGGTTTCCGATCCCGAGATTCCTGTCCTTTCCATTATGGACATGGGCGTAGTGCGTGAAGTTGAGGTGCAAGAGCGCGACGTTTTCATCAAAATTACACCCACCTATAGCGGTTGCCCCGCCATGGATACCATCGCCGATGATATCAAAGCGGCCTTCGCCAAAGAAGGGTACCAAGCACAGGTCAAACTCATATTAGCTCCCGCTTGGTCCACCGATTGGATTACCGAGCGCGGGCGAAAAGCACTCGAAGCCTATGGCATCGCTGCGCCTTTAAATGAGGAAGCCGACAAGGAAGCGCTCCTCGGGAATAAAAAAATAGTGAAGTGCCCGCAATGCGGTTCCACCCACACCCGATTAGTCAGTCAGTTTGGTTCGACCGCCTGTAAAGCTTTGTTTCAATGCGAGGCGTGTCACGAACCCTTTGACTATTTTAAATGCTTAAAATAAAGTTCACCTGCACAATTTCGGTTGCTGCAGGTGTTTATATAACAAACCATAACGTAAGTCCGCTTACAACTAACCAATATACCGATGAGTACAAATTCAATTGAAAAAAAGATTGAAAACAAGGTCGCGTACCTACACTTGAACCGACCCGAAGTATTCAATAGCTTTAACCGCGAAATGGCCCTCGCCATGCAAACCGCCTTGGATGAGGTGGCTCAAAATCCTGAGGTGCGCGCCATCGTCATTACCGGAAACGGAAAAGCCTTTTGCGCTGGTCAAGACTTGAAAGAAGTGACCACACCCGAACTCAATCCGGGGTTCCGAAAAATCTTAGAAGAACATTATAATCCCATTATCGAACGTATTCGCGCTATCGAAAAACCCATTGTAGCTGCCGTTAATGGTGTTGCTGCGGGAGCAGGAGCGAATATCGCTTTGGCCTGTGATATTGTGGTTGCCAACGAACAGGCAGCCTTTATCCAAGCTTTCAGTAAAATTGGTTTGGTGCCCGACAGTGCCGGAACGTTTTTCTTACCCCGATTAATCGGATTTCAAAAAGCATCGGCCTTGATGATGCTCGGCGATAAAGTGTCTGCCACTGAAGCCTATGAAATGGGAATGATCTACAAATGTTATCCCACGGCCTTGTTCGAAGAAGAAGTGCAAAAGCTTGCTTTAACGTTAGCCGACATGCCGACACATGCCTTGGCGCTTACCAAAAAATTGTTAAATCGATCCATGATCAATAACCTGCAAGAGCAATTGGCCATGGAAAGCGATTTGCAAATCGAAGCCAGTTCGTCCAACGATTACCGAGAAGGCGTTGCCGCTTTTGTCGAAAAACGCAAACCGGAATTCAAAGGAAACTAGGGATTAACGATCGAAGATCAACGAAATCAGATTGTAGAACTGATTTCAAAGCAGCATTACCATGATAGAAAGTAATAATCAAAAATCAACAATCGACAATCATCAATCGTTAATCAACGTGGCGATTATCGGTTCGGGAACCATGGGCAGCGGTATCGCGCAAGTGGCGGCCACCGCCGGGTGCTCCGTAAAATTGTTTGATGTAAACCAAGGGGCATTGGATAAAAGCAAAGCCGCACTCGAAGTGACCTTGTCCAAATTGGTGGAGAAAGAGAAAATCACCGCCGAGACGAAAGCTGGTATTCAAAGTCGCACGACCTATGTGACGTCTTTGTCCGACTTGTCCGATGCGGATTTGGTGATTGAAGCGATCGTGGAAAACCTAGAAGTGAAGCGCAAGTTGTTTGCCGAACTCGAAAGCATCGTGGCGCCAACATCTATATTGGCCTCCAATACATCCTCGTTGTCCATCGCGTCCATTGCCGCTTCCTGTCAAAAAGCAGATCGCGTCATCGGGATTCACTTTTTCAATCCCGCACCCTTAATGCAGTTGGTCGAAGTCATTCCTGCGGTGCAAACGGCAGAAACCGTGTTGCAAACCGCGGTGGAAACCATTCGTTCCTGGAAGAAAGTCGTAGCCGTTGCCAAAGACACTCCTGGATTTATTGTGAATCGTGTGGCCCGACCCTTTTACAGTGAGAGTTTACGCATTTATGAGGAAGGGATGGCCGACTTTGCTACCATCGACTGGGCGTTGAAAACAGTGGGCGGGTTCCGTATGGGGGCGTTCGAACTCATGGACTTTATCGGAAATGATGTGAACTATGCCGTAACCGAATCGGTGTTTACCTCTTTCTATTTTGATCCGCGGTACAAACCATCGTTTACGCAAAAACGCCTTTCGGAAGCCGGATTCTACGGAAGAAAGTCGGGTCGAGGTTTCTACGATTACAGCACAGCAATGCCGCAACCCACTGAAGATACCGCGTTGGCACAATGCATTTTTCAACGGGTCATCGTCATGCTCATCAACGAAGCCGCCGATGCGCATTTCCTGAATGTCGCATCCGTACAAGACATCGATAATGCCATGACCAAAGGGGTGAATTATCCCAAAGGACTCCTCGCTTGGGCCGACGAACTCGGGATTCAATGGTGTGTCGACAAACTCGATGCGCTCTACGACGAATACCGTGAAGACCGCTACCGCTGCAGTCCGCTCCTCCGTCGAATGGCCAAAACCAATCAACAGTTTTATAAAAGTGACTAGTAACTAGTGACTAGTAATTAGTTAGATAAAAAAAATGAATAGAAATAAACCAATCACCAGTCACTAATCACTAATCACTAGTCACTAGTCACTAGTCACTAATCACCAGTCACTAGTCACTAATCACTAATCACCAGTCACTAACAACTCATAATTCATAACTCATAATTCATAACTCTAATGTCGCCTTCCGAAATCGTCCATACCATGCTCTCCAACGACGCCTTTAGCCAATGGCTAGGGATCGAATTGGTGCACATTGACCACGGAACCTGTACCTTGTCACTCACCGTTCGTGCAGAAATGCTCAACGGATTTGGCATCGCACACGGAGGCATTACCTATGCGTTGGCCGATAGCGCTCTAGCGTTTGCCGCCAACTCCCACGGACGCCAATCGGTGAGCATCGATACGTCCATCAACCATGTGGAAACCCTCAAAGTCGGGGATGTGATTACCGCCACCGCCACCGAGGAAGCCCTCAAAAACCGCTTCGGATTCTATGCCGTAGCCATAACCAAAAACGAAACCACCGTCGCACTGTTCAAAGGAACGGTCTTCCGAAGTGAACGCGAATGGTAAACTATAGTTATATGAAAAAAATCAGCCTTATCGGATTCTTATTCGTAGCCATTTTTGGGACGGCCCAAATTAAACTCGATGCCACAGAATTAAATAATTTAGTGGCCTTAGGAGTGGCCTTTTCCAATGATCCCAATATGCGAACCGAAGCGTTTGTGAAAACCATGGATTCAGTGAAGGTAAAACGATTCGAACATGTGATAGAAGTTATGGTAGCATGCGGAAAAGGGAAAGAAAATTTGTTGGCTTCTAAGTTTTTAGGCCGACCTACAAACGAAGACATGTTGTTTTTCTACACCATTCAACAAATTCATTACAACCGCCAAGAGGATAATAAAAATCCAAAACCGAATCTTGAAGTGGCAAAAACTGCTTTAGCGTCTAATAAAGATGAGCGCCTTTTGTTAGACACCTATTATTATATGATTCATGGAGGTCTAGCGACTTTGTTCAATGAAGCCGACTTGTCAAATTATTCGATAGATATCGAATCGTTAGGTTTCAAAAACGCTACCGAAAAATCCATTTTCTTTTTTAACATCATTGATGCCCTAGCGGGGAAACGATTGACGGTGTTAATGTCTCTCAAGAAATACGATCGCATTCTCTATTTCATGAATAAAATGCCCAAAATCAATGGACAAAAATATTTCTATTATACCGAGTTGGATTTCCCTGATTTTAAAACAGAAAATTATGAAGGCGAAAAATCATTTTCCGAAGAGAATTTTGCCGGCTATTACAATACATTAATCAGTCATTTTATGGCTTTATCGGAATCGAAAGAAATCAAATCAGCACAAGAACTCTATTTCAAATCAATACTTTTCAAAGAACCGTATTTTAAATTCAGTCCTATGAAAGACGATTTGATGTATTTATATAAAGAATCAAAAAAATAAGGAGCTATTTCCCGCTTTCGCCTTTATCTCTCCGCTGCGCTACGAGGATATCGGCTCTATCGGGGCTAGGGGCTCCAGCTCAATATAGTGAAACAGTAAAAATCGATTGCCTAGTGCAATCCATGAACAAAAAAATATGGAATCTTACATCATCGACGGCCTTCGAACGCCCATCGGAAATTACCAAGGAACGCTCGCTGCCGTTCGCCCAGACGATTTGGCGGCTCACGTCATCAAAGCCTTGGTGGAACGCAATGCACAAATTCCCACAGACGCCTATGCCGATGTGATTTTAGGCTGTGCCAATCAAGCAGGTGAAGACAACCGCAACGTGGCGCGTATGGCACTTCTTTTAGCGGGCTTGCCGTATACCGTTCCGGGAGAAACGGTAAATCGTTTGTGCAGCTCCGGATTATCGGCTGTGATTCATGCCCACCGCGCCATTCAAGCCGGCGACGGAAAGGTATTTATTGCAGGCGGTGTTGAAAACATGACCCGCGGACCACTCGTGGTGTCCAAACCTTCGGCCGCTTATGGAACCGATAGCAAAATGTACGATTCCAGTTTTGGATGGCGTTTCGTCAATCCCAAAATGCACGAAATCTACGGCACCGATGCCATGGGGGAAACCGCTGAAAATTTAGTGGATTTGTACCAAATTTCCCGTGCCGACCAAGATGCCTTTGCCTTGCACAGTCAGCAAAAAGCAACTGCTGCTCAACAACGCGGCCGCTTGGCACAAGAAATCGCTCCCGTAACCATTCCCCAACGCAAAGGCGATCCCATCGTTTTTGAAAAAGACGAGTTTATCAAACCCAATTCCTCTATGGAAGGATTGGCCAAACTCCGTCCCGCTTTTCGTAAAGACGGTAGCGTTACCGCTGGAAATGCTTCGGGATTAAACGACGGAGCCGCAGCTTTGATTGTCGCTTCAAGTGAAGCCGTAGCCGAATACGGCCTGAAACCCTTAGCCCGAATCGTCAGTTCGGCAGTAGTCGGGGTCGAACCCCGTATTATGGGAATCGGACCCGTAGAGGCGAGCAAGCAAGCCTTAGCGAAAGCGGGATTAACACTGGAACAAATGGATGTGATCGAACTCAACGAAGCCTTCGCAGCCCAAAGCATCGCGTGTATTCGTGCCCTAGGGTTAGCCGATAATGATCCACGCATCAACCCGAACGGAGGAGCTATCGCCATCGGTCACCCGCTAGGGGTAACAGGTGCGCGCATTGCCTACTCTGCGGCTTTGGAATTGCAGCAAACGGGTAAACAATACGCCTTGATTACCATGTGTATTGGCGTGGGCCAGGGCTATGCAGTCATCATTGAGCGCGCGTAAAGAAATCGGGCGTGACGGTTTAGCCCCGACCTGCCTGCCGGCAGGCAGGTAGGAGCGGCATCCCCGGAACGCAGTGGAGGGACCTGCCTGCCGGCAGGCAGGTATAGCGGATAGCGGGACAATGCGTGTAAAGAACACTAAACGTCCTGCTCCAAAAAAATAAATATCAAACGACGTCAAACGTCAAAAGAAAGTATATGAATACAATTCAACATTACGTTTTAGGGCAATGGACTACCGCCAACGGGTCGGGAACACCCACTTACGATGCGGTTACCGGCGAATTCATCGCGGAGACTTCTGTAGAAGGATTGGACATCCCAGCCATTTTGCATTACGGTCGCACCAAAGGCGGTGAGCAACTCCGCAAAATGACTTTTCAAGAGCGCGGGAATCGACTCAAAAGTTTGGCACTCTACTTGAACAAACGCAAAGAACAATTTTATGACCTGAGTTACCGCACGGGCGCTACCCGCGTAGATAGCTGGATCGATATTGAAGGGGGCTTCGGGAACCTGTTTGCCAATGCTTCGTTGCGCAAATTATTCCCCAACCAACCCTATCACGTAGAAGGGGATCCCATCGACTTGTCACGTGGTGGTCGCTTTATGGCGCACCACATCATGGTGCCCAAAAAAGGGGTTGCCATTCATATCAATGCCTTTAACTTCCCAATTTGGGGGATGCTCGAGAAATGTGCGGTCAACTGGATGGCGGGTATGCCAGCGGTGGTGTTACCTGCACCGTCGACGTCGTATTTAACCGAAGCGGTGGTGCGTGAAATCATCGCGTCTAATATTCTTCCCGAAGGAGCGTTGCAACTGATTTGCGGTACCGTGACCAATATTTTTGATACGGTGGAAAGTCAGGATGTGATTACCTTCACGGGTTCGGCAGCCACCGGACGTAAATTGAAAGCCCATCCGCGCATCATTCAAGAAGCGGTTCCGTTTACTATGGAAGCCGACTCGCTCAACGCGTCTATTTTAGGCGCAGATGCCGTGCCGGGAACCCCCGAATTTGATTTATTCATCAACCAAGCGCGTAGCGAAATAACCGTGAAGGCCGGACAGAAATGTACCGCCATTCGCCGTATGATTGTCCCCGAAAATTTGATGGACGACGTGCAAAGCGCCTTGGCTAAATCCTTAGATAAAGTAACCATTGGCGACCCACGCCTCAAAGAAGTTCGCATGGGTGCTTTGGTGAGCAAACACCAAGTCGAAGTGTTGAAAGGGCGCGTGAACGAACTCGCCCAACACAGTCAGATCGTGTACGGTGGCGATTGGGATGCGGTATCCTTAGTAGGTGCCGATACCCAAGGGGCGTTTGTCGCGCCTGTCGTATTGCGTCAAGACCGACCTTTCGAACATACTGCTGTGCACGAAATCGAAGCGTTTGGTCCTGTGTCGACCATCATGCCGTATAAAAACCTCGACGAAGCCATCGAATTGGCCCAAATGGGGAAAGGGTCGTTGGTATCTTCGATTGTTACCAACTCCGATGACATCGCCAAAGATTATGTGGTCAACGCAGCATCACACCACGGCCGTATTCTCGTACTTAACCGCGAAAACGCCAAACAAAGCACCGGTCACGGTTCGCCACTCCCATTACTCGTTCATGGCGGTCCCGGACGCGCTGGTGGCGGTGAAGAAATGGGCGGAGTGCGCGGTATCAAACACTATATGCAACGCTGCGCGATTCAGGGTTCGCCCACTACCTTAACCGAAATCACGGGCATCTACCAAGCCAATGCGAAATACAAGGAAGTGGACCAACATCCGTTCCAGTACCATTGGGAAGATATCCAACCCGGAATGTCGTTGAAAACGCACAAGCGAACCATCACCGATACCGATATCATCAACTTTGCAAACCTGACGTGGGATCATTTCTATGCCCATACCGATATCACCTCCTTGGACGGTAGTATTTTTGAAAAGCGTACCGCTCATGGCTATTTCATTCTTTCGGCTGCCGCCGGATTATTCGTGTACCCGAACAAGGGACCGGTAGCTGCCAACTATGGGTTGGAAGAATGCCGTTTCTTACGTCCGTTGTACCATAACGATACGGTGTATGTGCGCTTAACGTGCAAACAAAAAATCGAACGCGATGTCGCTTCGGCCGAACATCCTAGCGGTATTGTGAAATGGTTTGTCGAAGTTTTTGACAGCGAAGACGAATTGGTAGCTGTAGCCACGATTCTCACCATGGTGCAGAAAAAACAAACCGTTTTTGTGGAAATGACTACCGAGAAAATCCAAGCCTGTTTGGACAAATTAACGGAAGCGTCTCAACCGAAATGGGGGATACTCACCGCGCAACATTTGATCGAACATTTGGAAGAAGGCTACCGCATCATGTCGGGCGAAAAGCAAGATTTCGAGATTGCCACCCTCGAGAAGATTTTGGATAAAGTACACCATTCGTTATACAATTACGAGCCCTTCCCGAAAGGAACCGCATTCCCAACGATGAAGAAAGGGGAGTTGGAAGACTTGATCCACCCGGATCTCGCTACCGCCAAAACCAAATTCTGGGAAGCGCGCGAGGCTTATGTAAGCTTCTTCAAGCAAAACCCCGAAGCCGTGATGAAGAATATGGTCTTTGGTCATTTGAACCGCTACGAGAGTTATTTGCTCGAACGCAAACATTTGAACCACCATTTTGAACAGTTTGATGTACTGTAAGAATGAGGAGCTATTTCCCGCTTTCGCCTTTATCTCTCCGCTCCGCTGCGAGGATATCGGCTCTATCGGGGCTAGG
>Ga0209278_1000239_pt1 | contig 54411 bp, 38 predicted proteins | sample JI81BgreenDNA_FD_187504 | JGI IMG/M metagenome (GOLD analysis project Ga0209278, IMG submission 187504) | Wastewater effluent complex algal communities from Wisconsin, to seasonally profile nutrient transformation and Carbon sequestration -... | ecosystem: Engineered > WWTP > Effluent > Algae... | reverse complement strand
CAGATTTGAGGTAAAAAAACAATTGGAAACTAATTTAAAACACACCATAAAGTAATCTACCAATAATGAAGTAGATGAAAATTCCAATTATATCGTTGGTTGTGGTGATAAATGGACCAGTTGCGAGAGCAGGGTCAATTTTTTGACGATGCAACATTAAAGGGAAAAAAGTGCCAAATAAAGCTGCGAAAATTATTACCACCAAAAGAGCAATGCTAACCGTAATGCTCAAAGCAAAAGAATCAGAAAACAACAAGTTGTAAATAAAAACTACTCCTGAACAAACCAAAGCATTCATTAAGCCAACTGTAAACTCCTTTAAAAGTTTGGCACCTAAATCCAAATGCGATAAATCATCATTGGCAATTGCCCTTACTATTAATGAACTGGATTGAACTCCTACATTTCCACCTGTAGCCGCAATTAATGGAATAAAAATGGCCATTTCAGGATGAATTTGAAGTTCTGGTTCATAAATGCTAATAACCCTTGAAGAAACAATTCCACCCAACATACCAATCAAAATCCATGGCAAACGAGCTTTAACAAGTGTCAATGCATTATCGGAGGATTCTACATTTGAAGAAACTCCTGACAATAATTGATAATCTTTTTCAGCCTCTTCTTTAATAATATCTACTACATCATCGATAGTAATTCTACCCAACAATCTTCCCAATTCATCCACCACAGGAAGAGTTTCCAAATCATATTTTTCCATTAATGCTGCTACTTCTTCCTTATGTTTTGAAGCTTGAACAGCAATTACATCATGGTTCATAATCGATGCAATTTCAGTTTTAGTTGGAACCAATAATAAGTTTTTGAGTGGCAAAACTCCTTTCAAAATATTCTCATTATCAACAACGTAAACAGTATATACTTTTTCGAGCTTTTCGGCTTGTTTTCTTAATTCTCGCAAGCATTCAAAAACATTCCAATCTAAATTGGCTTTCATAAGTTCTTTAGCCATTAAACCTCCGGCAGAATCCTCATCATAGCGCAATAATTCTACAATGTCGCTGGCTTGCTCTGAATCACGAATTTTAGAAATTACTTCCGACTTTTTTTCGTCAGATAGTTCATTTAATAAATCAGCGGCATCATCCGAATCGAGATTATCAACTAAACCTTCCGCAATTTCTTGAGATGAAATTAATTCCAAAAAACTTTCTCTGGTATCTTCATCCATTTGCATTAAAACCTCAGCGCCTTCTTCTTTGCTCAATAAAGAGTATAAGTAAATAGCTTCTTCAGTTTCTAATTCATCAAAAACCTGAGCAATATCCGCAGCATAAATCTCATTAAATTCAGCCTTCAAAAAGTCTTTGTCATCCTTTTTAACAGCCTCTTTAATGTTTACCAAATACTCTTTTGATAATTTAAAACTCATGCTTGCTTTTTTTGCGGGTCGAAAAATACAAATTTTGAACTAGGAAGCTCAAAAAATAAAGCTTTTGAGTTTTATTAATCTGTTAAATAAAAATTTAAGAAACAATTAAAAAACTGTTTGAATGATTGTATTATGTACCAAGTGCAATGACGTCTGCACTATGAAGGTGAAAGTTTGTAGAGTTGAAAAATTTATAGATGCAAAAATTAACTAATTATCAAAATTCGTAATTGTAATTAGTATTCTGCAATTTTTCTTAAAACTCTTATCCATCATCTGATAATCTATAATTGCTATACATTAAAATATCTATTTTAGCGCACCTTTAAAAAAATATCATGAATCTGGAATTTAATATAAATGAAGATAAAATGCGCTTGATGGTTTCTGACATGGAGCAAAAGCTGAATAAAATTTACTTAGGTGGTGGTCAGAAAAGAATTGAGAAATTGCATGAACAAGGCAAAATGACAGCGCGCGAACGCATTGATTATTTGCTGGACGAAGGTGCACCAAGGGTAGAAATTGGCGCATTTGCAGGGATGGATATGTATAAAGAACACGGTGGTTGTCCCTCTGGTGGGGTAGTTGTTGTGATTGGGTATGTAAAAGGTCGCCAATTTATGGTGGTTGCCAATGATGCTACTGTAAAGGCAGGTGCTTGGTTTCCCATAACTGGAAAGAAAAATTTACGTGCGCAAGAAATTGCTATGGAAAATCGATTGCCTATCATTTACTTAGTAGATAGCGCTGGTGTTTATTTGCCTATGCAAGATGAAATTTTTGCCGATAAGGAGCATTTTGGAAGAATATTTAGAAACAACGCCATTATGTCGTCACAAGGAATTATTCAAATTTCTGCTATTATGGGAAGTTGTGTTGCAGGAGGTGCGTATCTGCCAATAATGAGCGATGAAGCTCTAATTGTTGACAAAACAGGTTCTATCTTTTTAGCAGGTTCTTATTTAGTGAAGGCTGCTGTTGGCGAAGATGTTGATAATGAAACTTTAGGTGGGGCAACTACTCAATGTGAAATTTCTGGTGTTACTGATTACAAATGCAAAGACGACAAAGATTGTTTGAACCGAATTAAAAATATTGTAGATAAAATTGGCAGTTTTGAAAAAGCAGGATTTGATAGAACAATCCCAAAAGCACCCAAACTTGATCCAAAAGAAATTTTAGGAATCATGCCAGACTCGCGCGACAAACAGTATGAAGTAAGAGAAATAATTAAAAGATTGGTAGATGATTCAGAATTTGAAGAATATAAAGAATTGTATGGTCAAACCATAGTTTGTGGTTTGGCAAGAATTGAAGGTTGGGCTGTTGGAATTGTGGCTAATCAACGAAAAGTAGTGAAAAGCAAAAAGGGCGAAATGCAATTCGGAGGTGTAATTTATTCTGATTCGGCCGATAAAGCAGCCAGATTTATTATGAATTGTAATCAAAAGAAAATTCCCTTACTTTTCTTACAAGACGTAACTGGTTTTATGGTAGGTTCCAGATCAGAACATGGTGGAATAATTAAAGATGGTGCAAAAATGGTAAATGCAATGGCAAACAGTGTTGTACCTAAGTTTACAATAGTAATGGGTAATTCTTATGGCGCTGGAAATTATGCTATGTGTGGCAAAGCTTACGATCCACGTTTAATTTTTGCTTGGCCAACTGCACAAATAGCTGTAATGGGCGGTGCACAAGCTGCTAAGACACTTTTACAGATACAAGTAAGCACATTAAAAGCACAAGGAAAAGAAATAACAAAAGAAGACGAAAACGAATTATTAAAAACAATTTCAGACCGATATACCGAGCAAACTAAGCCTTATTATGCTGCTTCTAGACTTTGGGTTGATGGAATAATTTCACCTCTTGAAACTAGAAAAATTATAGGAATGGGAATTGAAATGGCAAATAACAAACCTTTGGATAAACCTTACAACGTAGGAGTTCTTCAAACCTAATCTTCTACCTTTGGGCTATTAATTATCAGTAAAAAAATGAAAAAGTTTTTAGCCCTAAGTTTAGTTTTTATAGGTTTTTTAAGCCTAGATACATCAGCGCAATGCAAAGACAAAAAAATTGTAAAAGCAGGAAATACCAATTTGCGTCCTTTTGTTACCGAATTTCATGATCATACAGTAGTTGAGTTTACTAAAAATGAAAGAAAAATAAAAGGTGTTTTAGAATTGGATGAAAATGAGGTTTATCAAATGGTATTTATAAAAGATCCAACTGTTGATGAAGCCATTGAAGTAAACATTTATGATGGTCCAGAAAGTTTTCCTAATCGTGAATTAATTTACATGGATAAACAAGGTATAGATAATTTATATTGGTCATTTAACATAGATAAAAAAGGAAAATATTACATTGAATATACTGTTCCTAAAACCAATTATGAAGAAAAAAAATACGGCTGTATGTATTACTTCGTTGGTCTTTAACTTCACCTGATTTTAGGGAAATAAAAAAGCGGCTTAAAAAAGCCGCTTTTTTTTATTTTTCTTTCTTATCTTTTTCTGAATTTTCTTCAGGTTTTTCACCTGCTCCTTTTAAATAATTAGGGAGGTTTAATCCTGCCATATTAAATAAATCATTTAATGGTGGAACTGTTTTCATCATTCCAGAAACAAAATTGGCGGTGCTTGAATTACCATTTTCGTTTGCTCCATTGCCTGAATCCCAAACCGTAATTTTATCAATCTTAATATTTTTTACTGCTTCTACTTGCGTTCTTACCAATTCAGGAAGTTTTTCAATTAACAATAATTGGAAAGCTTTATTAGGATCGCCACCTGCAGCAGCAACCACTTCCTTATAACCCTCTGCTTGTTTGGTCAAAATTTCAAACAAACCTTTTGCTTCTGCTTCCATTTTTGCATAAATAGCATCTGCTTCACCTTTTGCATTTTCTCTAATTCTTTCAGCTTCTGCTTGCGCTTCAATAATAGCACGTTGTTTGGCAATTTCAGCAGGAACAACAATGTTGGCAATTTGGGTTGAACGTTCTCTTTCTGAACGGGCTAATTCTGCTTTTTGCTCTGCCACATAAGATTCTTCTAAAGCTTTTGCTTGTTGCACTTTTTCAGCTGACATAGCTACTCTTAAAGATTCAGCTTCTTTTTCTCTTCTTAAAGCTTCCGATTGTGCAATGTCAATTTTGGCTTCATTTTCTCCTTTAATAGCTATGGCATTTGCTTCTGCGATTTTAACCCTTGTATCTCTTTGTGCTTCTGCTTTTCCAATTGATTCATCTTTTTGAGCTGATGCAATACTTACTTCTCTATCTTTTTGGGTAATGGCAATTTTAACATCTCTGTCGCGGTGTGTTTCTGCAATTTGAGTATCTTTTTCTCTATCAGCTAAAGCTTTTCCGGTCTCCCCTATTTTTTCTTGTTCAGCCACACTAATTTTTGCTTCATTAATGGCTTTGGCTGCAGCTTCTTTTCCTAAAGCTTCAATGTAACCCGATTCATCTTTAATATCGGTAACGTTAACATTGATAAGTTTTAAACCTATTTTCTTTAATTCACTATCTACATTTTTAGAAATATTATCTAAAAATTTATCTCTATCAGAATTAATTTCTTCAATAGTCATGGTAGCAATAACCAAACGCAATTGACCAAACAAAATATCTTTAGCCAATTCTTGAATTTGTTCAGAGCTTAATCCCAACAACCTTTCAGCGGCTGTATTCATGCTGTCAGATTCAGTTGAAATGGCAATGGTGAATCTACATGGAACGTCAACTCTAATATTTTGGCGACTCAACGCATTAGTTAAATTGGCTTCAATTGACAATGGTTTTAAATCTAAATAAGCATAATCTTGAATAACTGGCCAAATAAAAGAACCACCACCATGAATACATTTAGCTGAAGTTCCGCCAGTTTTGCCATAAACGACTAAAATTTTATCTGATGGGCATCTTTTGTAGCGCGAAACAATGGCCGAAATAGTGACAAACAGCACAACAGCTGCTACAACAATGATAATAATAGGTGTCATAAATTAAAGAGATTTTATACTAATTCAACAATTACAAGGTGATCGCTTTCTATTTTTACAACTTTGACAACCGAACCTGTTTCAATTATTTGATTTTCTGTTATGGCATCAATTTCATGGAAAGAGCCATTAATACTAATCATTATTTTTCCTTTACCTGATTTTTTTTCGGGAATTGCCAAATAAACATCCGCAGTTTTATTTAGTGTATTTGAAATCTTAAAAGAATTATCTTCTGAAAGTTTTTGTAATTGTTGAATAACCAAAAAGAAAATCCAAACGAACAAAATACCAACAAGTAATGAAATTGATATTAAAACAATAGGAGTTAAAAATTTGTAGAATGATATCCCAGTCCAACTAAAACCCAATAAAAAATTGATTAAGTTCCTAAAAGAAAAAAGTTGAAATGGCGCATCAGTTCCATCTAAATTACCATCAAAATCGGCATCGACACCATCACTGGCATCAGCACCAAAAAAAGTTAAAATGGTTTGAATTAAAAAAATTACGCTTGCAGGAATGGCAATATACCAAAGCGATTTATGAAGTGGGTCTAAGGTTTCTAAAATCTCCATGAGCCAAATTTAAACTAATTTTTCAATTTCAAATTATGTTTTAATTTAAATTCATTTTAGTTCAAAATTATACTTCAATTATTAAATTTGAAGTATTAGCTTAAAAATTAATTTTTTAATTGTTTAAATTTTACCTTGCTTAAAATGTTTTTTTTGAACAAAATATCGATTGAGGTTTTATAATTGCTAAATTTCGGCACTAATTATTAAACACATATGAAGAAATCAATTAACAAATTATTAGTAGTTCTCTCCTTTCTTCTTTCTTCAACAGCCTTCTCACAAACTATTCACAAAGACTATTATGATGGTAGAATTTACCTAAAATTCAAAAACGAAAATCCCTTTCAAGAGGATATAAAAAACGGTTTGGTGGCATCTAACCAATTTATTGAATACTTTAAATTAAAAGCAGACTATAAAATTGAGAAGGTTAAAAAGCCTTTCTTCAGAGCCAAATCAAATGATATCAAAAATATTATAGAAGTTCATTTTTCGGATAAAAACAAAGTTTATGAGTTAATTGAATTATTGTCGAATAAGCCTAGCATTGAATATGCTGAAATGGTTCCAATTATGCGACCAACATTAGCTCCAAACGATTTAGGAAGCGCTACAGGAACTAATAATCAATATTATCTTCACAAAATAGATGCTCAAAGTGCATGGAATTATTCTATTGGAAACCCGAATATTAAAGTAGCAATTGTTGACGATGCAGTTCAAACGAATCATCCTGACTTAGCGTCAAGTATTTGGGTTAATACTGGAGAAATTGCTGGTAATGGAATTGATGACGACAATAATGGATACATTGATGATGTTAATGGATTTGATGTGGCAGATGACGATAACAATCCAAACCCACCGACAGCAAATTTCAGTCATGGAACGCACGTAGCGGGCATAGTTGGTGCTGCAACTGATAATAATACAGGAATAGCCTCCATTGGTTTTAATTTAAAAATAGTACCTGTTAAAAGTACCAATCAAGAATCAGTTATTACAGATGCTTATGCGGGATTGGTTTATGCAGCTGATATTGGCTCTGATGTCGTAAACATGAGTTGGGGTGGAAGTGGATTTAGCCAAACTTCACAAAACATAATTAATTATGCATATTCACAAGGATGTGTGCTTGTTGCTGCTGCCGGTAACGATGATGTTTCTAGCGTTTTTTATCCTGCAGGTTATACCAACGTAATTAGTGTTGCAAGTACAACTTCAACTGATGCAAAATCATCCTTTTCAAATTATGGTTCTTGGATTGATGTTTCAGCACCAGGTTCAAATATTTACAGCACCATTCCATTCGGGGGTTATGGAAACAAATCAGGAACTTCAATGGCATCGCCTCTAGTAGCGGGTTTGTGTGGGTTAATGCTTTCTTATAACCCTTCCATGACACAAATGCAAGTTCAAAATTGTTTATTGAATAATACCGACAACATTAATTCGCAAAATCCTAATTACATCAATCAATTAGGCAGCGGCAGAATTAATGCTTTAAAAGCTATGCAATGTGTAAGTGGAACTTTAATTGCCTCACCAATTGCTCAAATTAGTTCAACTGGAATTTCATTCTGCCCCGGAAGTAATGTTCAATTTAATGCCATTTCAAATGGAGGTTTACCAACTTCTTATTTGTGGTATTTTCCGGGAGGAAATCCATCTACATCAACTCTTGCCAATCCTGTAGTTAGTTATTCAAGTTTAGGCAATTATAATGTTGCTTTAAAATTGACCAACGCATTTGGGTCTGATAGTTCTTTTCAAGCCAATTATGTGAGTATTAACCAAAGTTCACCGCAAGTTTTTTGGGAAGAAAACTTTGAAATTGCATCTTTAAACAGCGTTGGTTGGACGACAGCGAACCCTGACAATGGTATAACATGGAATTTATTTAATACTTCTGGAAATACTATTGGCACAAAATCGGCTGGTATGAATATTTTTAATTATCAATCATCTATCGGCCAAAGAGATGGATTAATTTCTCCGAGCATTAATTTTTCTAATAATAATAGTATTGTATTAACTTTTGACCATGCACACAGAAGAAGAGTTTCAACAGTTAGAGATTCATTAATTGTTTATGTTTCAACCGATGGAGGATTAACATTCCCTCACAGAGTATACAGCAATGCAGAAACAGGACAAGGAAATTTTGCAACTAACTCCATTTTAAATTCAAATTTTATTCCTAATAGCTCTGCTGATTGGTGCTTTGGTGGCGCAACCTCTGCTATCTGTACAACAATAAATTTAAGTCAATTTGATGGTTTTCCTGACGTAAAATTAAAGTTTGAAACTTACAACAGTGGCGGAAACAACATGTATATTGATAATATTAAATTGACTGGTATTTGTGCACCATTATTAGCTGCTACCGCTAGCTTTACCCAAAGTCAATCGCTTTTCTGCTCAGGTGGAGCTGTGCAGTTTAATGCCAATGCAAGTAACAATCCATCTAGTTATCAATGGACATTTAATGGTGGAACACCTGCTACTTCAAATCTTGCTAATCCAATTGTAGTTTACAATTCACCTGGTGTTTACGATGTTGAGCTAACTGTTAGTAATAATGCCGGTGCAAATGTTTACACCACTCAAAATGCAATCACTGTAAATGCTATTCCACTAGTACCAACTATTTCTCAGCAAGGAAATACCTTAGTTTGTAATGAAATTTCACCCATTTACCAATGGTTATATCCTAGCGGATCGCCAATAGCTGGAGCAAATGCTCAAACTTATAATCCACCAGTTAATGGGATTTATAAAGTAAGAGTTACCAACAATTTAGATTGTTCAAGAAATTCGGATAATTTCAATTTTAAATTTGAATCACCTAATTCGATTGACGAAAACTGGAAATCAAAATTGACATTTTATCCAAATCCAGTAAAAAATGTTTTGAATATTGATGCTCCATTAAATGGTTATGAAGTAAAACTTTTGAATAGTTTAGGCCAAATTGTTTACCAAATGCCTTCTGCACAAGAAAAAGTATTGAGAATTAATACCGAAAATTTAGCCAAAGGATTATATTTTATTCAAGTAAATCATCCACAATTTACCACCACTGAAAAAATAATTATCAGTAAATAATCAGGTTTACAAATTAAGATGTTTAAACAAAAAATCCTTTCAAATTTTGAAAGGATTTTTTTATGATCTATTAGAATCTAGCTCTTTTTCCCTTTTTGCGATTTCCGCCACCGAATCTTTTAATGTTAGGGTTAAATCCTCTTTTGACTCCAGATGATTTAAGCGGGTAACTTATACTTACTTGAAAAGTGAAAAAATTATCTTTGATTTTTGGATTTCCTCTAGTATCGCCTTCATCAGCATAAGACTTTCCTGAACCAGCTTCGTCAGAACGATAAGAAATACCATATCTTAAAGGATCAGCTTTCATAATATCTGGATTAGCATAAACCGTGCTTACATCGTCTAAATAATCAGTCCTAGTGAATCGATACAAAACTTCAAAGCCTAATCTGAATTTTCTTTTAACTGACATGTATGCGCCACCACCAACAGGTAAACTAATTGAAAAAGGTGAATAGGCTACATTTTCTGTTTTCAATTTTCGCAGGTAATAGGTTTTTCCTTCGTATTTGGTGGATGGAGCATGGTAAAATACTCCAACTCCAGCAGTTGCATAAATCCAAAATGAAAATGGAAAACTGGTATTTCTGTAATAATTATTTAACGATAAAAAAACAAATTCAACGCGAGGGGATAATTCAAACACATTATTATTAAAACTCAAATTCCGCATTCTGCGACCTTGATTTTTATCATGTTTATCTGCTCCGCTAAGCCTAGCATATGAAAAAGAACCATTGAATGAAATAAGTCGAGCTACTTCGTATCTTATAAATCCTTGAGCAGACCATCTTGTACTTTGTGGCTGCAAGCCAGCAAGCAATCCTTTGTCTTCACCTTCTTTGAGTCCAAACTCACCTATAAAGTGAGATGTACCAACACCGAATCCATAAGAAAGAGGATAGTATTGCGGGTAAGCCGTTTTTACAATTACTATGAATAAAACAATTAATCTGAATCTCATTGTTTGTAAAGATATTAATGTATTCTAAATAATGTTTTTAAATTATTTAGCCCCCAGCCTTCTTAGCTTTATAACCTTTTTGTATTAAAATTTGAACTATTTTTTCTCTAAAATCACCTTGAATAATTATTTCTCCATCTTTAACACTGCCACCTGTTCCGCATTTATTTTTAAGTTCTTTACCTAATAATTCTAAATCGTTATCATTACCAATAAAATTTCTTACAATAGAAACGATTTTCCCTCCTCTATTATTTTTTTCAATAAATACTTTGATATCTTGTTGGTTTGGCGCCAAACTTTGAACTTGTTCTTCCTCTTCTTCAATCTTTAAATTTGGATTAGTTGAATAAACCAAACCACCACTATTTTTTTTAGACATAAGCCTATTTTTTTAAATTTAGAATGTATGACTGTGTAAAAAATGCAGCGACTTTTGTGATTGAAAATATCATTTCACTGCCTGTTTCATTAATAGAGCCAGAACCAAAATAAGTAGTATCTCCTACAATTTGGTAAGGAATGTTTACACTTTGGTTGGTAAAACCTAATAATTCAGCCTCTAATTTTAAATCTTGAATATTAAAAACATTATTTAAATAGATAATACGATTGTTTTGATCATTTTTACTAACCGAAATAAAATAATTACTGATTGAATTATTCGGATTTAATTGATTGGTATTAAAAACACTAGTTAGGTGATAATTAAATAAAGTTACATAAACTGTCCTTTTAATTTGAGGAGCAAAATTACCAGAAGCATCTTTTACGCTGTATTCAATTGAATACTGACCGCAAATATTGGTATTGACATCACCTTTTTTAACAATATATTTATTGATATTGCCATCTCTATTATCCGTTGCCGAAGCTCCCTGATCAATGTAAATGTCTCCCATTGGCACAAAGATCACAGAATTTCCAATCAATGAAATTTCAGGAGGAGTTTTATCTTTTTTGAAACAAGCACTCAGAATTAAAATAAAAGAAAGAAAAACAATCTTTTTCATGGGGTAAAAATAAAAAATCCCACCAAAAAGGCAGGATTTTTTATGCTAAATAAAAATTTGTTCTTATACAGTTCTTCTTTCCTTAATACGAGCATTTTTTCCTTTTGCTGCTCTTAAGTAGAATAATCTTGCTCTTCTAACTTTACCTCTCTTTACAACTTTTATTGAGTCGATGAAAGGAGAAGTAACTGGTATAATTCTTTCTACACCAATACTGTCAGATACTTTACGAATGGTAAAAGTTTCAGTTTCGCCTGTTCCTTTTCTTTGAATTACAACACCTTGAAATTGTTGAATTCTCATTTTGTCACCTTCTTTAATTTGGTAACTTACAATAATTGTATCTCCTGCTTTGAAACTTGGTAACTCTTTACCTGTTTTTAAAGTTTCTTGAACGTATTTAATCAATTCCATAATCGAATACCTTAATAATTTATACCCTGAAATTTTGGGAGTGCAAACATAAACAAATATTTTAATTGAAATTCATTTTTTTACTCCATTCTCAAAATTTCTGCCAAGCATACTTTTTCTATATCATTTTTATCACGATAAAAAAAAGCGAATAAATTTACTCCATTATTGATTTTCAGTATTTTAGATAGTCTTTCAGGTGTCATTCTGCTGTTTCTTATCTTCACATTAAGTTGATTAAAATCTTCTTTATTTTTTATAAAATCTTTTTGTGAATAAGTCTTTAAAACCTTGTAAACATTGCCTGGAAAATTTTCATTTGTAACTTCGGAGCTGTACAAGTGAGTATTTACAGCTAATTTGCTTAAGCCAAAACGTTTAGCTAAAATTTTAAAAGCTCCAGCATTCAAAACTGAATGATTGGGTTCATATATATATTCGCTTAAATCATTTGGAATAATTTGCGAATCTTGTTCTTCAGAAAACTTAAATTCAAATTTCTGAATTCGTTTTTCATGTAGGTTTATACAACAGATTTTTGGTTCTTCTACAAAACCATGTTCAATTAAATACAAAATTTCTTTACAATCGTTTTTTACACTCACCACATGTACTTCCTTAACTCCTTTCAATTTAGATAAACAAAGTTTTATGTCTAAAAGTGGTGATGTTTTTAAAAGTATTTGATTCGTTTTTTCGAAAATTTTATGTTGAAGTTCAACAATATTTGGGCTGTAATCTTCTAATAAATAAGTTTTTCTATCAGCTTTTCTTCTGGAAGGATCTAAATAAACAAAATCAAATTGTTGCTCATTATGTTCTAAAAAATCTTCGGCTGTTTTGTTAATGAATAAAACATTATCAATCCCTAATATTTTGTAATTAAATGTTACTATTTCACTCAAATATTTTTCTGGTTCAACATGAATAATTGAATTTACCTTTTTTGAAAAAGCAAACACATCTATTCCAAAGCCTGCTGTTAAGTCAACCATTGTATTACCTGAAATGATTTGACTTTTGTATTCAGCAGTAATTTCACTGGATGATTGTTCTAAGTTTAGGGTTTTCGTGAAAATTAAATCGAAATTGGAATAAAAATTTGGCAATTTATGCTTGATTTTTTGACGACTCACAATTTGTTGAACCAAAAACTTAAACCTTTCTTGATGCGAATATTTAAGTAAAAGTTCAGCAGAATTTTTGGAAATATTTTGTTGAATAAATTCTTTTTCGGAAGCTGATAATATAAAACTGTCCAATAGTTTTTTACTGCAAAAATGGAATAATTTTCAATTTGAAAACAATAGCCGATTATCTTCGCTCCTCTTTTTTAAAGGATTATTTATTTTATGAAAAATATTTTGCTGATAGGTGCTGGACGATCTGCTTCCAATTTAATACAATACTTTTTGAAGAACGGCATTGAAAACAACTGGTTTTTAACTGTTTGCGACTTAAATTTAGAATTAGCCCAATCGAAAATAAAAGGTTTTGCAAATGCAAAAGCAGTTGAATTTGATATTAATAATGTTACACAAAGACAATTACTTATCCAATCTTCTGACATTGTAGTTTCTATGTTGCCAGCTTTTATGCACTTAAATGTTGCCAAAGATTGTTTGACTTTCAAAAAAAACATGGTTACCGCTTCTTATGTTTCAGATGAAATGAAAGAAATGAATGAATTGGTTGAAAAAGCAGGATTGTTATTTATGAACGAAATTGGTTTAGATCCAGGTATAGATCATCTTTCTGCAATAAAAATTATAAACGATTTAAAAGAAAAAGGAGCTGAAATAAGCGATTTCGAATCATATACCGGAGGTTTGGTTGCACCAGAAAGCGATAACAATCCTTGGCATTATAAATTTAGTTGGAATCCAAGAAATGTTGTTTTAGCTGGTCAAGGTCCTGCTGCCAAATTTCTGCATAATAATAACTTGAAATTTATTCCCTATCACAAACTTTTTGAACGTTTTGAATCCCTAGAAATTCCTGAATATGGCATTTTTGAGGGATATGCCAACCGCGATTCGTTAAAGTATAAAAGTGCTTACGGACTTGAAAATGCAGCCACTTTTGTAAGAGGAACTTTGAGAAAAGATGGTTATTGCGGTTCATGGAATATTTTAGTTCAATTAGGTTTAACTGACGATTCTTATCAAATTGAAAACCTTCATCAATTAACATGGAATGAGTTTTTAAACTCATTTATTCCTGAAAAAATTAAAGGAAATACAAGAGAAAGATTAGCTCAATATTTATCCATTAGTCAAACTAATTACATTAACAATATTGAATGGTTAGGTTTGTTTTCTAATGAAAAAATTCCTTTACAAAAAGCCTCTCCTGCTTTTGCTTTACAATGTTTACTAGAGCAAAAATGGAAGTTAGAACCAAATGATAAAGACATGATTGTGATGTGGCATCAATTTAAATATCGTTTAAATAATGAAAACCATAAACTTCAATCTTATTTAGTTGTAAAAGGCGATGATGAAACCTACACTGCCATGTCAAAAACAGTTGGTTTACCTTTAGCAATTTGCACAAAATTAATTTTGGAAGGAAAAATTAATTTAAAGGGAGTTCAAATGCCTTTGCAAAAAGAAGTTTATGAGCCAATTTTAAATGAGTTGGAACAATTTGGAATTGCATTCGAAGAATTAGAAATGATTTATTCATAATTTGCAACAAAAACGATAAAATCAACATTTATGAAGAAAATACTACTTTGCTGTTTGGTTTTTATTTTGAACAATGTTTTTGCTCAAAAAATTAATGCACAATTGGCGGAAGCTTTAGATAAAAATCGAAATAAAAATTTTGATGTTATTGTAATTTTCAAAAATCAAATTGATTTAAATTATTGGAAACAAAAATTTGAAATTCAAAAGACTAAACCAAAAGAAAGAGCTGGAATTTTAAAAAAAGAAATGTTACGCATTTCAAATAATTCAGTTCAAGAATTTTCTACATTTTTCAATCAACATAATAAAAATAGAACCATTGACTTTCAGCCAATTTGGATCATTAATTCGATTGCCTTAAAGGTTTCAAAAGACGAAATAGAAATTTTGAATTCTTATTCTAATGTTGAAGAAATTGTTTGGGAAAAAAGTTATCCTTTAAAATGGATTGAACCAACTGAAATGCTAATTGAAAATAATGTTTCAAAACGTTCACTAGGTGGCATTGAACCAGGTTTAGCGGCAATTAAAGCACCTTTTATGTGGAATTTGGGTTACACAGGAAGAAACATGCTTTTATACACTTTCGATACCGGAATTTGGCCCAATCATCCTGCCATAAAAAGTCAATTTTTAGGTAATAGAATGCCTTATTCCTTGACTTGGAATGCTTTTGATTCACCTTTTCCGGCAGATAAATCAAGTTCGCATGGAACACATGTAACAGGAACAGTTTTAGGTTTAGAGCGCCAAACCAACGATACAATTGGTGTTGCCATGAGTGCTTATTGTATTGCAACAGATCCAATAGTTTCCAATATAGCAGATATAAAACCACTTACACTTTTAATGACAGGTTATCAGTTTGCTTTCGATCCTGATAACAATCCTAACACAACTACAGATGTGCCAGATGTAATTAATAATTCTTGGGGACGAGATGATATTGATACAAGCATTTGTACAGGCTTTGTTTCTCAAATTTTTGATGCTGTACATGCAGCAGGAATTGCCAATGTTTTTTCAGCAGGTAATGAAGGTCCAGGAGTTTCTACAGTTGGTTCTCCAGCATTTGTTGTAACAGGTTTATTAAATTCATTCACAGTTGGTGCTTTAGATGCAAATACTGCTAATTTAAGTATCGCCAATTTTTCAAGTAGAGGACCTTCACTTTGTCCTAATTTATCAAATTCTGAAGCCATAAGACCTGAGGTTTCAGCTCCTGGAGTAAATGTTCGTTCGGCAGTAGGACAAAATCAATACTCTGCTTATTCAGGCACATCCATGGCTAGTCCGCATGTTTCTGGGGCAGTTTTGTTGCTAAAAGAAGCTTTTCCTAACTTAAGTGGTGAAGAAATTTTAGGTGCATTGTATTACTCGGCTGTTGATTTAGGAAATCCTGGTGAAGACAATACATACGGCATGGGAATTATAAACCTCGAAAATGCTTTTAATTATCTTTCATTAACGCACACTCCTACTCCACCGTTATCAAAAAAATTCGATGCTGAATTAGCCATTTCTGAAAATGTTTCTTCTATCATTTGTAATGCAAATCAAAATTTTCCTATTACATTAATCAACAAAGGCGATAGTGTTTTAACTCAGGGTGTTTTTAAAATTGTGGTAAACAATGGTGCTGAAACAACTCTTAATTGGTCTGGAAGTTTGCCAGCTGGGCAGAGTACTATTTTCAATATTAATGGAAATGGGAATTTGGTAAATGGCGATAATGAAATTTTTGTAAAGTTTGAAATAACTCAAAATCTATCTTCAGAAGAATGGGATTTTTATAACAATCATACTATTCTTCGATTCAAATTGACTGAAAGTGTCAATTTTCCTTATTTCGAAAATTTTGAATCAAAAAGTATTTCTCAAGCAAATATGATTGTTGTAAATCCTGATTTATTGCTCACTTGGGATACAATTCCTGCCACAGGAAATGGTTGGAGTCAAAATGCTGTAGGAATAACATTTTCGAATTACAATCCTAGATTGAGTCAATTAGACGATTTAATTTTGCCCACCATAAGCATTCCACAAAACTCTGCCAATCCAAAATTGGCTTTTGATTTAGCTTATCAATTTAAAAATTCAAACTTTAGTGATTCTTTAAAAATTTATGTTTCTGATAATTGTAATCAAAGTAAACAAAGGGTTTATGCAAAATCAAGAGATGCTTTAGAAACAACCGATGATGAAAGTGTAAATTTTATTCCAAACGATAGCAGCGACTGGAGAAGAGAAGTTATTGATCTTTCAAGTTTTAAAGGAGAAGACATTTTAATAACCTTCCAAGGAGTTAACAGAAGAGGAGGCAATTTATACGTTGATAATATAGCTGTTTATGATGGAGTTGACCCTGTTTTGGTTAATGAAATTGAAAATTTTAAAATTCAATTATTTCCAATACCCGCGCAACAAAAACTAACGATTCAATATCAAAATGTAATTCAAGAAAACACAAAATTCGAAGTATTTGATTTATCAGGAAAAAGTTTGCAAACTAACTTTGTTAATCAAAAAAACGGGACTTTAGAAATTGATATTTCAAATTATCAATCAGGGATTTATTTTCTAAAAATAAATAACGAGAAACAAATGGGTATTTTTAAGTTTATAAAAAACTAGGATAAATTTTGGATAATCCTATCAATTATAGATGTTAAACCCATTATGACAATTTCAGTTCCAATGCATAGCAATATAAATGAAATGATTCTTAGAAAAATACGTCTTAAATTTCTAGAGAATTTAGCAACCAATCTATCAGAATTGGCATAAAAAAAATAGACTGAAATAGACAATGCAATCATTCCAATAAAAGCTGCAAAGTAGGAGAAAAAGTCGGTTAATATATTTCCTTTGGCATATTGAGCCGATAATGTTAAAGTAACCGCAAAAGTTCCTGGGCCAACGGTTAATGGAAAAGTTAATGGATAAAAAGCTTTGTTTTTATACATTTTACCTAATTCAATTTCGGGCTTCACAGAACTTTCTTTGTTTTTATCCATTTGATCCTCATCAGGATTGTTAAGCATTTTCCAACCCATTGCTAAAATTACAGCGCCACCGCAAAATTGAATAACTGGTATGCTTATTCCAAAAAATGAAATTATCAAAGTACCAAATAACAATACAAAGGTCATGAGTAGTATTGAATTAAGCGCAATTTTTTTAGCAATATTTTTTCTTAATACATGATCAGCTTCTTCAGTTAAATTTAAAAATATTACAGAAGTTCCAATTGGATTAATGATTGGAAACAGGGTAGTAAAAGTTATAAAAACAATTTTTAAAATTTCGAGTGCTTGGTCAGAAATCATGCTCAAAAATAGTTAAATTAAAACTTAAAGCAATTTACGTTTGTATTCCTCAAGTATAGCTTGATGCATTTCTAATCTGGAAAAGGATTTAGTGATTTTTTGATACAAATTTTCTGCTCTATTTTTTAATTCATTTTCGTTTTCTAAGGCCCATTTTAACTTTTCATATAAATCGACCTTATTTTTAACCTTAAACCATGTAGCTTCAGAACGATTATTTGCCACATCAACATTTCCAGGAATTTCTGAACATAGCACAGGGCACTTCATGGCTCCTGCTTGAAGCAATACATTTGGAAAACCTTCTCTGTAGGAAGGATGTATTAGTAAATAGGATAAGTGCATATAATATTCAACATCATCACTCCAGTTAATGTGTTGAATTTTAGGATTATTTTCAATCTCTTCAGCAATTTCCTTATTTAATGGGTCTAAATCATGTTCAAAAGGCCCTATTAATAAAAGTTTAAATTCGATATTTTCAGATTGCAGAACTTTGAAAGCCTCAACTAATTCTTCAACACCTTTATCTTTGACCATTCTTCCAATCAACACCACAATCTTTTCATTCGAATTATAATTTATTTCATTTTTTATGGTGTTTAACTTTTCTTGATTCAAACTTTCAATTGAAAAACGCGATAAGTCAATTCCATTTGAACTTCCTTTGTTAATTATTTTAATCTTTGATTTTTCGGTAAATTTATTTTCAAGAATATAATTATTTAAAGAATAGCTATTGGGCCAAACATCTGTACAAGCCCAATAAGTCAATTTTTCAACTGCAATTAATATTTTTTTCATAGTGCCTTCATAAACCATTAAAGGCATTCCAGCAACAGTATGTATTCTGGTTTTTACACCTGCCATTTTTGCTGCAAGCATTCCTATTAAACCCGCTTTGGGAGTATGGGTGTGTACTATATCAGGCTTTTGATTTTTAAACAATTTATACATTTGCCACAAAGATTTCAAATCATTGAATGGCGTAATTTTTCTTGATAAGTTAATTGTTATGTGCGTGCAACCTTCATTTTGTTTAACTTCTTCAATTTCTTTGCCATCAGCACTTACAGCAATTACCTCAAAACCGCTTTCTGACATAAATTTCATTTGACCAGTAATCAAAAGCTTTAAAGAAATAGGAACAGTAGTTACTCTAATTAACTTGGGTTTTTGGATCATTTATTTTTTTTTAAAATTAATTTAAAAACATCTTATGATAAATTCAAATTAAAAAAATTAAGGCATTGTCAATAATAGTGATTGAGACGGTAAGAAAAAATTTATTGTGAAAAAAAATTGGCAAAATTGAATCTTTAAATTACAAATTATTGATTTTCTATATTTTAAACTTTTCATTTTAATAGCACGCTTGAAAATCAAAAAAAGTAATTAACAATTAGTCCTATTTTGTTGATAAAATTTCCCCTTTTAAGTTTAGGATATTAAAATATTACTAATCAGATATTTGGTAGTAAAAATCCGTCCAAATACATTAGAAAAATGCTAATCTTTTTTTTCGTTTTGTCGTATCTCTTATTGTCTGAATTAATTTTTTTTAACTTGGCAGTAACATTTAACCCCATAATGTATGTTTTTCATAAAAAAAGAAAGTGAGTTCAATCTTGAACTTTCATTGCTCAATTTACCCAACGAGCCCCCTCCTACTTGAATTTATTTTATTTTAAATTAAGAAAAAATCAAAATTATTAATCAAAAATCAACAATAATGAATAAAAAATTATTTCATTTAATTGGTTTGGTTTTAGTGTTTTTTGCATTTAGCGCAAAAGCCCAATTACCAGCCTATACATTTTCAGAAACTACTGAAACATATACAAGTGTTTTAGGGACAAATTCTACTGCATCTGGCGATGATGGCAGTCAAAACAACATCAATATAGGATTTACATTCAATCTAGCTGGAGTAAATTATACCACATTCAGCATTAGTACAAATGGATTTATAAGATTGGGAGCTGATATTGGATTTTCTTCTCATTCAAATGAATTGAGTAATACTTCTTCCCAAAGTCCATTAATTGCTGCATTGTGGGACGACAATAATAGATCAAATGGTAGAATATCTTATACTCTATCAGGTATAGCTCCAAATCAAATATTAGAAATTGGATGGGATAGCGTAAATATTGGCGGTGGTGGTGTATCCTTTTCAGCAAATAAGGCTTCGTTTAAAATTGTGCTGCATGAAACTTCAAACATTATTGATTTCGTTTATAGCAGTGCTATAGGCACCGCAGGCGGTTTATCAGCGTCCATTGGATTAAATTCAAATACTTCTTATTTAAGTGTAAACCCTGGCGCAACAAGCACAGTTTCAAGCTCAACTTCTACTTCTGTTACCTCTGTTGTAAATATTGCAGGTAAAAAATTCACATTTACTCCTCCATCTTGTCCAGCGCCAACAGCGTTAACAGTTGGCTCAGTAACGGCCTCATCTGCAGCAGCAAACTGGACAGCAGGCGGAAGTGAAACTATGTGGTATGTTTATTATGGCGCAAGTCCTTTAACTGCTCCTAATGTTTCAACTTTACCAACCGATTCAACGATTACAAATTCTTTCAACTTATCAGGTTTAAATCAATTGACTGGATATTCAGTTTATGTAAGAGCTAATTGTGGTTCGGGAGATTTAAGCTCTTGGACTTCTGTTGCTAATTTCACAACCCCAGCAACTTGTCCTCCGCCAACTGCTTTATCCACTAATTCAATAACACCAAATTCAGCAATAGCATCTTGGACTGCAGGTGGAACAGAAACTATGTGGTATGTTTATTATGGACCAACTCCTTTAACTGCTCCTGTTGATTCTACATTGCCTACAGACTCATCAATGACCAATAGCTACAATTTGACCAATTTAACTGCAAATACAAATTATGGAGTTTATGTTCGTGGAAACTGTGGTTCTGGAGATTTGAGTCCGTGGACATCAGTGGCAAATTTCTCTACGCCTTGCAATCCGGTAACAAGTTTTCCTTGGACAGAAAATTTTGATGGATTAACAACATTAGGATCATCCAATTTTCCTGCATGTTGGGTAAAACAAAATGGCGAATGGTTTACAGCAAACGATGCAACCAACACTTATAATAATTCTAGGTCAACTCCAAATTACCTAACCAATAATTGGTCTGCATCTAACGAATTTATTTGGACACCAAAATTTACTGTTACTGCTGGAAAATCTTACCAATTTTCATTTTATATGGTAACAGATGGATTGTCTGGATGGACTAACGTTGGTGTTTATACAAGTTCAAATCAAAATGGAACTGGAGCTAATTTAGTTGGAAGTTTAATTTCATCTCCTACAAATACCTCTTATGTTAAAGTTATTAGAGAATACACAGCGACTGCCAATGAAGACATTTCATTTGGAATTAGATTAAATGCATCTAGTAACCCTTGGTACATTGGCTTTGATGATTTTTCATTGATTCAAATGCCTGATGCTCCGCCAGCAATTCAACAATCGGCTGCTTCACCAACTTGTGCCGGTGGTAGTGAAATATTTATATCAGGAACACCTGCATTAAATACACTTTGGTATTGGCAAACAAACGCTACTGATACAAGTAGATCAAATTTAGTAAATGGAAATTATACCATATTTACGAATGGCACCTATTATGCAAAAACTGTTGATACCATAACAGGATTGTGGTCTTTAAATGCAAGTTCAATTACTATATCAAATATTCCTGTTGCTCCACTTCCTCCAAGCCCTACCGCAGGAGCTAATCCGGCATGTTATTCAACTACAGTATCTGTGCCAGCTTCAATGACTCCTGGTGTAAAATATTACTGGCAAAACATGATGAATGGTGTTGACACTTTAAATCCAGTTATGGGTGCTTTAACTTACACGAGCAGCGATACAATTTTTGTTTCTGCTTTTGATTCAGCAACTGGATGTTGGTCAAATACTAATTTTTTAGCGTTAATCGTACAAAATACAGTTACGCCAAATCCTAGTAATCCAATTAACAATGTAATTTGTGTTGGCACAACATCAGCCAATATTTCTGTAACAGCTTTAGGAAGTAATATTCCACAAGAAAATAGTTTTGGAAACAATATTCAATCTTTTGGACCGGCAGTGAGTTTTCCATTAACATTACCTGCACTTCCAGCTGGTGCAATCATAAACTCAACACAATTACTTTTAGAAGGGGTAAATTCAATCAATGGTTCTTATAGAAGTGAAATTAGAGTGGCATTAAATGGGGACATTACACTTTCTGCAACTCAAATTTCAACTTTAAACTCTTCAGGTTCAATAACTCCTAATCCATCAATAACATTATCAAACTATCCAATTAATGGGGGAAGTGTAAACCTAGTTCTATCTGAAACTTTTGACGATGGTGGCGCTTCAACAGCAGATGCAACTTTTTCAAATATTAAAATTGTTGTAGGTTATAGTTTACCAGCCATAGTTAATTGGTATGATGCACCAACAGGCGGTGTTTTGGTTGGCACAGGAAATCCATTTCAAGCAATTGGAAATGTGGTTCTTCCTTTGGCTGATACCATAGGGACATATAATTTTTATGCTGAAGCATCTGAAAATGGTTGTCCGAGTTTATCAAGAGTTTTGACTACAGTTAACACAAATGCTATTTTATTAGACCTAACTGCTTCGAATGTTTCATGCAACGGAGCAAATGATGGTACTTTTTCTTTGGATACAGTTATTTGCGGAACTCCACCATTCACTTATTCAGTAAATAACGGAACTTTTGGAACTATTCCTACAAACTTAGGTCCAGGCCAATATTCAATTATTGTTAAAGACTCGAACGATTATCAAACTTTACCAATCTTAATTGATATAACAGAACCAAGTTGGGTTGTTACTGCACCAACTATTGCTAATGATACCATAAATGTATGTATTGGCGCAACAAGTGCAATGATTGATTTAGCTTCGCAATCAATGGTAATACCAATTAATGTAATGGCTGCACCAACCGAAACGAATGCTGCACCAGGAGTTACATTTGCCAACTTTAATATGCCTAGCTTCCCTCCTGGAACTGTAATCAACTCAATAAACTTCAATTATCCGGGTATTCAAGCTTTGGGTGGTTCTTGGAGAGCTGATATAAATATTGGTTTTACAGGAGCATTAAATAATGCTGCCGCTGTTGGCGCTGGTGCTGCTAACAGTCCTGGAATATTTACTTATACCAGAACCATTCCTGCAAGTGCTGTAAATGGAGCAGGAAACGTTAATATTATTTATTGGGATGCATACAATGACAATACTGGCGCTGAAGCAACATTCCCACTTGGAACTGGTGTAGCATCCATAACCATTAACTACACATTAGGAAATAGCTTAACATGGTTTGATGCGGCTACCGCAGGTAACAACCTTGGTACAGGGTCAATTTTTGAAACAGTTGGAACTACTTTATTACCAAGTACAAACACTGCTGGTAACTACACTTTTTATGCAGAAGCATCAAACAATGGTTGTTTAAGCGCAACAAGATTACCAGTAACAGTTACTGTTAATACTAATCCTATGGCACCAGTTGCAACAGGCGCTTCCATTTGTAGTGGCGAAACAGCAACTGTTAATGCAACTGGAAATAGCATTACTTGGTATGATAATTCAACTGCAGGAACATTATTAGGTTCAGGCGCTAGTTATACTTCAGCTGCTTTAACGGCTTCAACCACTGTTTATGCTCAAGATAATTCAAATGTTGGTTGTGTGAGTCCTAGAACAGCTGCAACTATTACTGTAAATCCTGGTGCCATGGTACCAACCGCAACTGGATTAACCATTTGTTCTGGAAATACAGCAGCATTATCTGCTACTTCCGCTGCCGCAGCTCCATCAGTATTATTAGTAGAAAATTTTGATTATCCAGTAGATACTTTATTAAGTGGACCTTTAGCTGGTTGGACAGCATTTTCTGGTACAGGTACAAATCCAATAAATATAGATGCTCCAGGATCAACATTTGCTGGTTACATTCAATCAGGTATAGGAAATAAAGTTACAACTTTCAGCACGGGAGAAGATGTTTACAAAGCTTTTGCTACCCAAACTTCAGGTTCAGTTTATGCATCTTTTATGCTTACTCCTCTTGCTGCAACTGCAACTGCTGATTACAACATTGCATTTTTACCTAGTGCAAGCACTACCAACTTTACATCGAGACTTTACACAAAACTTGAAAATGGTACTATTCATTTCGGTATTGGTAAATCTGGTGTTCCAGCTACTTATGTTGGTGGATATCAAATAGGAACTACCTATACAGTAGTTATGAAATATACTTTCGTTGCTGGTACAACAAATGATGAAGTAAATGTTTACATTTTCCCTAGTGGAATTCCTTACTCAGAGCCTTCAACTCCAACTTTAACTATTAATACAACTACTGATGCTGTTGATATTGGCAGAATTGCTATACGTCAAGGTGCATTTGCTAATGGATTAAATCAAAGTATTGATGGAATTAGAGTATTCACAAACTGGTCAGAGTTAAATGTTGGAAATATTAAATGGTATGATGCAATGACGGGAGGAAATTTATTAGCTAATTCAGCTGGTTATACAACCCCTGTTTTAAACACAACTACTACTTATTATGCTCAAGATGAAACTGCTTTAGGTTGCAAAAGTGCTAGAGTTCCTGTTATGGTTACAGTTAATCCAACACCTTTAGCTCCAACAGCCAGCAATACATCTGCATGTTCTGGAAGTTCTGCAGCCTTAAGTGCAACTGGAACTGGAACACTTGGATGGTATACTGCTGCCACAGGAGGTTCATATATTGGCGGAGGATCTTCTTTAAATTCTCCATCTTTGACTTCAGCTACTTCTTATTTTGTTCAAGATAGTTCAGCTTTAGGATGTATAAGCCCAAGAACTCAAGTTGATGTTACCATCAATAACCCTACTGTAATTACAACTCAACCAATTGGAGGAGTAATTTGTGAAGGTTCAGCAGGTCAATTTGTAACAGCAGCTTCAGGAAGTGGAACAATTACCTACCAATGGTATAAAAATGGTTCTATCTTAACTGGTGTAAATACTCCTACATTAACAACCACAAGCATTGCTCTTGCTGATGCTGGTACCTATTATGTTGAAGCTACAGGAATTTGCGGAACAGTTGCTTCCAATAGCGCGATTTTAATCGTTAATCCTAAACCAGTTGCTTCATTTACATCAGGAACTGTTAATTGTACAAATGGACCTGTTCAATTTAATAATACTTCTACCATTTCTTCTGGAAGTATTAATACTTATAATTGGTCATTTGGAAATACTTTAACTTCAACAAACATAAATCCTTCTACAACTTACGCATCAACTGGAAATTATAATGTTCAATTGATTATTAGTTCATTTGATGGTTGTTTAGACACAGCCTCAGCTCAAATTTCAGTTGTTGCTGGTCCATCAGTTTCAGCCACTACATTAACACCAGCAATTTGTGAAGGTGGAAATGCTGTATTAACTGCAACTGGCGCTACTACCTATGCTTGGCAAGCTAACACAACGCTATCCGGAACTACTGGTGCTAGCGTTACGGCAACTCCTGCTAACACAACCACTTATACTGTAATTGGTTCTGAAAGTAATGGTTGTTCAAGCTCAGCTTCAGTTACTGTAACAGTAAATCCAAATCCAGTTTTATCATTCAACCAAAGTCCAGCAGCACTTTGTGGTCCGCAAACTGCAACCATTTATGTTTCTGGTGCTAATTCGTACAATTGGACAGCTAATCCAAGTATCACCCAAAATTATGGTGATTCTATTTTAATTAATCCAACTACTTCAACCATTTATTCGGTTACTGGATCTATTACAGCTACTGGTTGTTCAACAACTAACAATTATACAGTTAGTATTCTTCCATTGCCTCAAGTAAACTTAGGTTCAGTAATTGAAGTTTGTGATGGCAATTCAGTTGTACTTAATGCCGGTAATGGTTTTGCAACCTACACTTGGAACACAGGCGATACGTTATCATCTATCTCAACCGATACAGCTGGAATTTATTCAGTAATTGTTACAGATGCGAATGGTTGCTCTGGAAGCGATGATGTGGCTGTAGTTATCAATTCAAATCCTGTTGTTAACTTAGGTAATAACGTTACTAGCTGTTCAAACCAAACGGTGACTTTAAATGCTGGAAGTGGTTTTGTAAGTTACGATTGGAGCAATGGTGCAACAACACAAACAATTAATCCTACAAACACAGGAAATTATATTGTAAATGTGATTAATAATAATGGTTGTGTTGGAACTGATACTGTTTTTGTGACAATCAATCAAGCACCAATTATTAATTTAGGCGCTGATACTACCATTTGTTTAACTGGCAGAATTACTTATTTCTTCCCTGGTTTCACCTCTTCAGTTTGGAGTACAGGAGATACTAGTCCTTCGTTGTTATTAATAGGTGATAGTTTGAATTTAGGTCCTAACACTATTTCACTAACTGTTACCGATGCTAATTCTTGCACGGGTACTGATGAAATAATTATTACTGTTTCAGAATGTGTTGGTGTTGAAGAAACTGTATTTAGCAATGAAATTAATCTTTATCCAAATCCTTCTAGAAACTTTGTAAACATAGAAGTGAGTAAAGAATTAAAAGGTGATGTAATGCTAATGGTTTATGACCAAAACGGTAAATTAGTTTACCAAAACAACACGAATTCTAATGGTAATTTCAACCATGTAATTAATGTAGAACAATTTAATGCTGGTATCTACACTATTCAATTAGTAAATGGAAATCAATCTGCTACTAAACGTTTTATAGTGCAATAATTGGTTAACTAGTAAATAAAAAAAGCCACCTCCATTGAGGTGGCTTTTTTTTATATCATTAATCAAATCATTATTAATTACAGCGATACAAAACCAATCTTATTGCTAATAGAATCATAAGCTAAACTACTATTGAATTTGGCAGTATTTGTTAAATCACTGGTGGTGAAAATATAAGTTCCTGGAACAGATAAGGGTATTGAATTATCAGGTTTAGCATAATTGACTTTAGCTGCCTCCAAAAAGACTATTTTCTCTTTTGATGGAAGCCATTTTTCTACTTTTACTGTATCTATAATGGTTTTTATTTGAAAAACTGTGTCAACTGTATTTTTATAAACTATACTATTTTGTGGCCATTTAGTTACATCTTTTTTGGCCATAAATCCTAATCCAAAAAATAAAAGAATGGAAGCTGCCATTTGCCAAGCAGGGACCTGTTTATTTAAAATGTTTGAAAAGATAAAAACCTTATTATGTTTTTTATCGAAAGCGTTTAAAAGAACTTTTGGCGTTTTTGAAAGCTTATTTACATTTAATTTTTCAACTTCAATTATTTGATGCTGAATAAATCTAAGTTTTTGATATTCATCTTCACTTAACCAACTAAGCACTAAAGATTTTTCGGTCAAATTCAATTGACTGAAATCTTTTTCTATGATTAATTCAATCAATTCTTGTGGTAAATTTTCGAATGGATTCATAATTTGAATGAATGATTAAAGATTTTAAATTTTTCTGATAATGAATGAACTAAATTAAATAGTCTAGATTTTACTGTTCCTTCCGGTATATTTAATATTTCTGCTATTTCTTTTAGGCTAAGTTCTTGTTGAAATCTAAGATTATAAAGTAATTGGTTATTGATATCAAATTCCTTATAAACCAAATCAAGATGTTTTTTAAATAATTTATAATCCATCATTTTATCGGCATTGGCAGCTATAAATTGATTTTCGACAGACTTAATTATTTCATGATTTTTTGCTCTATTTTCTAAATTTCTCCATTCATTTTTACACATATTTATAGCTACTGTATAAATCCAAGATGAAAATTTTTTTGAAGGATCAAAATTGGAAGGATTTTCAATGATTTTTATAAATAAATCTTGAGTGAAATCTTCAGCTTTTATTGAATCATTGAGTGATTTGCTAAAAAACCAAAACATTTTTTGATGGTAACGCTTATACAAAGTTTCAAAGGCATTTTTATTACCATTTGCTTGCATTTGCATTAACTGTTCATCAGAAAAATGTTTGGTTTCTTTCTTAAAAAATAGCATGAAGCCTTTTTATTTGAAATAATTTTTTAATTCCTCTTCTCTATTAGCATCTTTAGCGATAAGCATTGCTAGTTTTTTCATTTTTTCAGCTTTTGCGTTTTCACCAGCCAAATTATAATGTTCATGCAATTTTACTAATGGCGCTAGGTAATTCATATTTATAAACTTAACAATACCTTGGGAAATGTCAACATTAAATTGAAAATTTAAATAATCTAAAGCCATTTTATTTTCAAAATTGTTTTTCAAAATGGCTATGTTGTCCATTTCTGATGTTGAATATTTTAAAGCCAAGCCAGTTAAATATAGATTAGAACTTACTGATTTTGTAAAATTTTCACCAAGTGTTAAAGCAGTATAAACAGGTCTTTGATTTTTATTTTCAGCAATTATTTTAATGATGTTTTCAATGAAGTTTTTATTTCCTTCCTCACTTTCCAAAGGATCAGAAGATAAGGCAGGTAAACCAAATTCTTTGAAGATTTTCTCTCTATAATTTTTTAAATACAATAAGCTTAAATTAATCAAGCTTACATCTTTTCTATATCCTTTAGCTTGCAGAATTAAAATTGGATAGGTGTCATTATCGCCATGTGTTAGTACAATGGCATTGGGTTCTAATCCTGATAAAACGTTGTAATTGTAATTTAAAAGTCCAGGAGAACATTCGCCTGTATCGAACCATTGATTTAAATATTTATCACGGTTCACAAAATCGCGGGCTATTTCAGCCTGGGTAGCCATATCAATCAATACCTCAAAGCTATTTGGATTTAATTTATATGCTTTATCTAAATATGGCAAAAGGCTTGGGTCGTTCCAACCGTTCATCCATTTCACAAAATTAAATTCGAATGAATTAGGAACGTTTTTTTCCATTTCATCCACAATTTTTTTAAGTCTTTCAAATCTATTATGGCTTTTTCCTGTTTGGCTCTCTGATGTTAGATGCGCATTTCTGTTAGCCCGGTAATAGTTAAACCATGCATCTGCATTTTTAGAATTTTTCGAAATTTCTTTTTTCCAAAGTTCTATTTGTTCTAAGTAATATTCATTTGACTTAGAAACTTTGGCATAACCATAAATTTTTTCTGGTTTTTGCGCGAAGCTAGGTGCAGCAAAAAAAATGATTAAAAAAAGATTTAAGATGTGAAGTTTTGTAGTTTTCATGTTTATGAGCATTTTTTGTTTGCTCTTAATAAACACTCAACTCAAATAGGTTCAATAATATTTTATAATTAATTGATTTTCATTAAGTAAAAATCTCACAATCCAATTTTCGAATAAATCTCAGGAATACATGGATATTCAAATAAACATTTTTCTTTCACTTGTTTAGCCACTGTTTCTGGAACCATTTCTTCCCAACCCTCTTCTCCTCTTTTTATCATAGCCAATACATTATCAGAGAAAATGTGAAGCAAATGATAGTTTACATTTGGCAAAGCTTCAATTTTGTTGTTGTCTTTCAAAAACTTCAATAAGCCTTTCATATTTTCAGGCAATTCGAAATTATCGAAATTAACTACTTCGTTGGTGTTAGGTTTAAAAGATGGATAAACATACAATTTAACATTGTTGCCAAAAAGTTTACCAAAGGCTTCCAGAATTCCTCCGTTTAGTTTGCTGTAATAATATTCATCAAATACATTAATGAAATTGTAAATACCTAAAACTACTCCAATTTTGTTACCTCTCGAAAATGGATTGAGGTATTCAACCAATTGATAATGTTCAGCATATCGGGTTATTAAAACGGATTTATTTAAGGAGCATAAAATATCAACTCTATCTAAAAAATCCTGATCATCAATTTCGCCACCAGCTGATAAATTTTGCAATGTAAGCGCTGAAACTTCTACTACATTATCTGAATCAACGTCTGCTTCATTTAAAAACTCTTCACGGCTCGATTCAAACATATCGATATTAACTTTAGTAACAGGCCTAAAACGACCACCTATTACCAATATATTTTTTTTGTACAAGGCATCCATTGGTAGCATTACATTGCCATCTGCACCAAACATGGAAGCATCAGACAAACCATTTTTTACCAATTTTAAACTTAGTAATCTATTGTCGATGTGTTTAAAATCAGGTCCAGTTAATCTAAAAAAGTTGATTTCAATTCTTTCTCTTCCAATTTCATGAATCAAAGAATTTAACAAACTTTCGGGGTGATTATGCAAATACATACATGCATAAATTAAATTAACGCCTAATATCCCAATAGCTTCTTGTTGAAGCACCGGATTTGTGTCATTTAGGTTGACATGAATGATACAATCATTAGGTTCAGAATCTGGTTTTAATTGAAATCGCAATCCAAGCCATCCGTGACCTTTGTTGGTTCTGGTATAATTGATGGTTTGGATGGTATTAGCAAATGTGAAAAATTTAGTAGTGGATGATTTTGAATTTAATTGTTCTAACAATTGCGCATATTCAATATCCAACATCCTAATTAATCGAGGTTCACAAACATAACGTTCGCAAGTACCATATACAGAATCAGAAATACGCATATCATAAGCTGAACGCGTTTGAGCAATAGTTCCGGAGGCTGCACCAGACTTAAAAAAATTAGCTGCTACTTCTTGCCCTGCTCCAATTTCGGCAAAAGAGCCATAAATGCTTGGATCTAAGTTAATTTTTAGTGCTTTTTCTTTTACTGTAAGCTCTCTGTATTCTTTCATTTTATAATGAATTAATGTATTTAAATGTTTTTCCAATGTTGTTAATTACATCAGAAGCCAACATACTTTCTATTGAACAATTCTCTAAAGCCATATCTGCGGCCAATCCATGAATATAAACCCCTAAAATGGCAGATTGTTGTGGATGATAGTTTTGGGCATTTAATGCTGTAATTATTCCAGTTAAAACATCTCCACTTCCGCCCTTGGCTAAACCTGCATTTCCAGTTGAATTAAAAAAAACATTTCCATCGGTTCCAACTATAGAAGTATGCGCTCCTTTTAAAACCGTAATTACTTTATATTTTTTTGAAAATTCGATCTGTAAATTCAACCTTTCGAAACTATTATTTGATTTTTGGGCTAATTTCTCAAATTCTTTTAAATGTGGTGTTAATATTGTGTGAGGATATAGAAAATTTAACCAAGTTTTATTTTCTGATAATATGTTAAGCCCATCGGCATCAATGACCAAAGGAAATTTTTTGTCATGAATTAAGAACTTTAAAACATTGGCTGTTTCTTGCTCAAGGCCAATTCCAGGGCCAAAACCATAAGATGAATAGTGCTTTTTTGGGTGCTCAGTTATATAGTTTTCATTACTATCTAATTCTACCATTAATTCAGGGAAATTAACCACCAATGAAGGATAAGCTGAACTAGGAATTTGAATTGTTGTTAATCCAGACCCTGATTTTAAACACGCTGCGGCTGCCATTAACGCTGCACCAAATTTTCCTTTACTTCCGCCAATAATCAACGAATGTCCACTCAATCCTTTATGTGAAAACTTTGGCCGTTTTTTATAGATGTTTGAAATAAGTTGTTCATCTACAAAATAGTACTGATGATTTTCATTTGATTCTTCTATTATTAAACCAATATCTAAAACCTGAAAATTTCCAACAAAAAATCCAGTTTCAGGAAACAAAAAACTAAGTTTTGGAGCATGAAATGTTAATGTAAAATCAGCTTTAATTGTGTTGTTTAAAGTGTTCTCCATCCATTTATCAGGATGCAAACCTGAAGGCACATCTATGGCAATAACATAATTTTGGCTTTCATTAATTTTTAAAACCAAATCGGCTAAAAATCCTTCTAAGTTTTTTTTAATTCCAATTCCAAAAATGGCATCAATTACAATGGAATTTGGTTGTAAATAAATTTCTGATGTATTTTTAATCTCCTCTAAAACAACTCCTGTATTTTTTAGTTTTTCAAAATTGATTAAAAAATCGTTTGCTTTTTTTCCATCAAAATTGGGTAATAGAACTTTTACTTTAAATCCATTTTGGTTTAAAATTCGGGCAATGGCCAAACCATCACCGCCATTGTTTCCTATGCCACAAATTATGGTAAAATGTTGATTGGGTTTAAAATTTTCGATTATCCAGTCACAACATTTTTGTGCTGCAAATTCCATCAAATCAATTGATAAGATGTTTCTTTTTTGGATAGTGACTGAATCGGCTTGTTTTAATTGACTAGCAGAAAGAATTTGCATGGCGCAAATTTACGATTATCAATTTAAAAGAAGAACAGATGTAAGATTAAAACAAAAAATCCCGAAAATAATTTTCGGGATTTAGTAGCGAGGGGGAGGCTCGAACTCTCGACCTCAGCATTATGAGTGCTGCGCTCTAACCGGCTGAGCTACCTCGCCATTTTTTTTACGGGCTGCAAATATAGCCCTTTTGTAAATAAAACGAAATATTTTTTATTCAATATTTTAAAAAAGTCATAAGTTTCTAAAAAACAATTACTTGCTTTTAAAATTATTTTTAAAACCTATTTTACCATAAACTCATCCATAAAAATAATTCCCATTTCGCCTGCTGATAGGTGCCATGATGGCATTTTTCCGGGATCCAAAACTTTTACTCTTAAATATCTTGCTTTGCTAACTTTTGACTTCCCTTTAATTTCAAATGTTTTAGCTTCTTCATCAAAAGGCAATAATTCAGGATAAGTAACATTTAAAGCTTCACTAAAATTAACGTTATCACTTGAGGCTTCTACAATCATACCTTTTGGAGGGAAAATCCACGAGCGACTTTCTTTTAAAAAGCTTCCAGATAATGTATCAATGTTTTTTTCTGTACCCAAATCAAGTGTAAATTCTATATCTCGCCCTTGAAATCCTTGCCAAAAGCCTTTTCGCCAGTTTTCTGAGCCTCTTATTCCGTCAATCAAACCATCTTCACCATCAGCAGTGTAAGAAGCCATAAATTTGCTTTTGTAAGTCACTTTCCAATTGTTAGGAATTTTGTAAAATTTAGCTGAAACTTGTTTACTTATTTTTCTACCATTTTTACCATTAAAAACAGTATAAGCCACAATAGAACTGTCACTTTTTATGTAAAATGGTTTGCTGTATTTTCTAAAGTTAAAAGGCGGTTTTTTATTTTCATCATCCAAATTATACTTTTTGGCATCGTATCCCATAAACATGATATCGTATTCGGCAGGAGCGTTAATTTTAACCAAAACACTATCTCTAAAGCTCATTTTACCTTGAATAGATGGGATAGTTGCAATTTCATCTTCCTCCATTTTGGTTAAATAATAATTGCCCTCTCCTACTCCAAATTCAGCTCCAGGAGTATCGCTTAGGGTAAATTCTAGGTTCACTCCATTTTCTAAATCTGAATGATTTAAATACGATTTGTTATAAATCGAACCATTCATTTTTAAAGATGATATATATTTTCCTTTTCCTGTGGTTGAAATTTTAATCAATTTATTGTTTTCAAGCTTTATGCTTAAATTTTGAAAAATTGGTTTACTGATATGATATGTAGGAATTCCGGGGCAAACTGGATATAAACCCATTCCAGCCATTACTAACCATGCACTCATTTGGCCGCAGTCTTCATTGCCAATCAATCCATCGGGATTATTTTTATAAAAATTTTCAATTATTTGATTTAATATATCTTGGCTTTTATGCGGTTTTCCGAGGCTATGATATAAAAATGCCATGTGATGACTAGGTTCATTTCCATGAGCATACTGACCAATTAAACCTGTGATATCGGCTTGCTGACGACCTGTTAATTCAGAGTTTTCTGTAAATAATTCATCTAGTTTTTTCTCAAAATTTTGATTACCTCCATGCATTTTAATTAAACCCGCCAAATCGTGCATCACAAAAAAAGAATATTGCCAGCTATTGGCTTCAGTAAAGCTATTAGTGACCATTCTAGGATCGAATTCCGATATAAAACCACCATTAATTCTTGGTCGCATTAATTTTGTTTCGTTATCGAAAATATGTTTCCATCCTTGCGCTCTTTGGCTAAAATAGCTGTATTCAGCATCGTTTTTAAAAGCTTTAGCCATTTGTGCAATACACCAATCATCATAAGCATATTCAAGTGTTTTTGAAACAGATTCATGCTCATCTTCTATGCTTAAATAACCATTTTTTATGTATTGCGGCAAACCCAAATGATTCCAAGTGGCACTTTTTAGCATAGCATTTAAAGCTAAATCTCCATCAAAATCGGTAATTCCTTTTTTATAAGCATCGGTTATAACACTCACTGAATGATAACCAATCATACAATCGGTTTCGTTAGCAGCCAATTCCCAAACTGGTAATCTTCCACCTTGTTGGTACATAGCCAAAAAAGTTTTTATAAAATCGGCTGTTCTTTTGCGGTTGGTTATGGTCATCAATGGATGATAGGTACGAAAAGTATCCCACAATGAAAAAACTGAATAGTAATTAAAGCCATTTGCTTTGTATATTTTTTTATCGAAACTTCTGTAACTTCCATCTACATCCATAGCAATGTTAGGCTGAGTCATAGTGTGATACAAAGCGGTATAATAATTTGTTAAATAATCTTGATTATCAGATATAATCGTATATTTTCCTAACTCGTTTTTCCAAGCTTTTTCAGCATCTTTTTTAAACTTAGCAAAGTTAAAGTAAGCCATTTCAACGGCCATATTGTTTAATGCTGCTTCTGCACTGGTTGTAGATACCGAAACTCGAACATTCAATGGGCGACCCGAATAGGCTTTAAATCTGAAATTTATCTTCAAATCTTTATTGTCAAATTTTTTACCTGAATTAACAATTTGTCCATCTTTTAAAGCTTGAAAATCGAGAATAGGATCAGAAAAATCCATTACGAAATAAATAAGTTGATCTTGTGCCCAAGCTTTACTTCTGCGCATTCCTGAAATTCGCTGTTCATTTTCAATTTTCAGAAAAACTTCAGTTGCCATATCGCGATGGGTAAAATCAAGCAAAAGATTCGCACTATCGGTTGTTGCTGGAAATTCGTATTTGTGCAAACCAACCCTTGTTGTGACAGTAAATTCGCATGAAATACCATTATTTAGCTGCACGGCATAAAATCCCGGACTAGCTTTTTCATTTTCATGTTTAAACTTTGTTCCATATTCAGTTGGTTTAAATTTTGCAGTGCCTAAAGTGGGCATCAACATTATATCTCCATAATCTGAAACTCCGGTTCCACTGAGGTGTGTATGCGAAAAACCATAAATAATTGAATCGCTGTAATGATAGCCTCCACAACCATCCCAACTGCCGTCAATGCGTGTATCTGGACTCAGTTGCACCATTCCAAAAGGAACTGTAGCTCCAGGAAAAGTGTGTCCATGTCCGCCCGTTCCGATAAATGGATTCACTAATTTTAAAACATCATTAACTTGGGCTTGTGAGGTAAAAACAAAAAATAGATAAATAAAAAATAAGGACTTCTTAATTAAATGCATTGCGAAAATTATTTTAATGACCTGCTGAAACATTGGCATCATAGTCAATGCCTTGATTTTTTAAAATTGATTTTACTTTAAATCCATAAAATGCTAAAAATGCAAAACCTAAAAAAGGTATAAAATAAGATGGTTGAATACCAATTTTATCAGCTAAAAAACCTTGAATTGGCGGTAAAATGGCACCTCCTAAAATCATCATAATTAATAACGATGAACCTTGGTTGGTATATTTTCCTAAACCTGCAATGGATAATGAAAAAATACATGGCCACATAACTGAGCAAAACAAACCACCTGAGATAAATGCATATAAAGCAATTTTCCCTTCAGTAAACAAACCTATCAGCATCATAACTGCTGCTATTGATCCAAATAAAATCATGGTTAATGCTGGTTTATCGTTTGCAAGAAAAAATCCTGCAATTAAAATTAAAATGTAGGGTAAAAAATTAATCAAATCATTTACTGGACTGCCTTTAACGTAGTTTACAGCTAAAATTACTGCAAATGCCAAAAAAGGAACCAAAAACTTCATTGCTTTATCAAAAACTGATTTCAATTCAAACACTTTGATGGCGCCAACCCAGCGGCCAATCATTAAACCACCCCAATAAAGTGAAATAAAATGAACTGTATTTTCAGCACCCAATCCCAATATATTTTCTTGCTTCATTAGTTCAGGCAAATTACTTTGAATAGTTACTTCTGTCCCCACGTAAACAAAAATGGCCAACATTCCCCAAATGATTTGTGGGAATTTTAAAGCTCCAATATTTTTTTCAAGATTTTCTTCGGTTTTTATGGCTGGTAATTTTGACAATCCAAGTATTAAGGCAAATATTAAGAATGCTGCAAACAAAGCTACATAAGGTGTTTGAACGGCATTCATACCAACTTCAGCTTGAGTTGAACCTTCAATATTTCCAAAAATAGCATAAGCAACTACTAATGGTCCTATGGTAGTTCCAAATGAATTAATGCCGCCTGCTAAACTAACTCTATGCGCTCCAGTTTCAGGATTACCTAAAGCTATAACATAAGGATTGGCCACAATTTGCTGCAATGCAAAACCCAAAGCAACTGTGAACAACGAAAAAAGCATCAAATAAAAAGAACCCATTCCTGCAGCAGGCACAAAACCCAAAGCCCCAATAGCTGAAATGCATAAACCAAGAATTAAACCTTTTTTGTAGCCAATTTTGTTGAGCGGATCACCTCCAGCTAACGAAATCAAAAAATAGACTAATGAGCCAATAAAATAAGCAATATAAAAGGCAAAATCAACCAATTGCGATTGCCATTGGGTTAAATCAAAATTGCTTTTAAAAATAGGTATCAAAATGGTATTGGAAGCTGCAACAAAACCCCAAAAGAAAAAGACAGAAATTAAAATCCACAATGAAAATTTACTCGATTTGGCTTCCATAAATTATTTTAAAAACGCCAAAATAAGGCCTTTTTAAATTTGATAAACTTTTTTAAAAAAAGAATATCAACAGATTATCAAAATGGATTTGAGAATTTAACTTTTCACAACCCTACTTGGTACTTAGTACAAACTGATTGTTACTCTATTTTTAAATTTATCGATCCATCTTGGCTTTAATAAATTGTTACGTTTGCAGCCGGATTTTTAAAAATGATTAAAGCAAAAAAGCAAACGCTTATTTTAATTTTAGGTGCTTTAGCAGCCATTGGCCCTTTTTCCATTGACATGTATTTACCGGCATTTTCAGTTATTTCTAAAGATTTAGATGCTGATATTGCCAAAGTTGGTTTAACGCTTTCTAGTTTTTTTATCGGAATTTCATTAGGGCAATTAATTTATGGTCCCATTTTAGACCGTTTTGGCAGAAAAATTCCTTTACAAATTGGTTTAATTATTTATGTAATTGCTTGTGTGAGCTCTGCTTTATCAGGCAGTATTGAATGGCTCATTACCCAACGTTTTTTAATGGCATTGGGTGGTTGTGCCGGAATGGTGGCCACTCGCGCTATTATTCGCGATATTTTCCCAGTTACCGAAATAGCCAAAATATTTTCGATGTTAATGCTCGTTATGGGCATTGCTCCTATCATCGCTCCAACTGTTGGAGGTTGGGTTTTAACATTTAGCAATTGGCGTGTAATTTTTTATATTCTTGCCACTTTTGGTTTTTTATTATTGCTTTTGGTTCAATTTTTTCTTCCTGAAAGTAAAATCACTGATAAATCGGTTTCCTTAAATCCAAAAGCCATTTTTGAGTCTTACATTAAGGTATTTAAAATCAGGAAATTTTTATTGTTTACCATTGCTGGAGGCACTGGAATGGCGGCCATGTTTGCTTACATTGCTGGTTCTCCTTTTGTTTTAATGAAAATGTTTCATTTTTCAGAAGCAGAGTATGGAATGCTTTTCGGGTTAAATGCTTTTGGTTTTATATTGGGAAGTCAATTAAATCGAGTTTTTTTAAAGCATTTTAGCAGCCTACAAATTTCAAAAATTGCTACTATTGTAATTGTTTTTTTAGGAGCTACTTTAACTGTTAACAGCTTTTTTCCGCAGCCAAACGTTTTTATAATGTTAGCTTCTATATTTATGTTTTTGTTAAACTTAGGCTTGTTAGCACCCAACACTTCAGCTTTAGCTTTAGAACCATTTAGTCAAAATGCTGGCATAGCATCGGCTTTAATTGGAACTTTGCAAATGATTTTTGGTGCCCTAGCCTCTGTTGCAGTTAGCACATTTCATAATCAAACTTCTTTACCAATGGCGCTAACCATGGGCGTTTGCGGACTATTCAGTTTTATATCACTTACATTCATAAAAAACAATCCTCGCTAAAGCTCACATTTGATTAGCTTTGCCGAATAATTTATTTGTTCATTTTATGAGTTTCAAAGAGCTTAATCTTAATTCCGCATTGTTAAATGCCATCAACGATTTAGGATTCACCCAACCTACCACCATTCAGCATAAAGTATTTTCAGAAGTTATGGCTGGAAAAGACATAGTTGGCTTGGCACAAACAGGAACTGGTAAAACTTTGGCTTATTTACTTCCATTGCTTAGGATGTGGACATATCAAAAAAATAAAACACCTCAAATTTTGGTGCTTGTTCCAACCCGCGAATTGGTTACACAGGTTTTAGAAGAAGTTGAAAAACTAAGCAAATACATGAATTTTAGTGCTACTGGCGCTTATGGTGGAACTAATATAAAAACACAAATGATGGCCATTTTAAATGGTGTCGATTTGGTTGTGGCCACACCAGGAAGATTAATTGATTTGCTTTTGAACGGAACCATCAAAACCAAAGGCATTAAAAAATTGGTTATTGATGAAATGGATGAAATCATGAACTTGGGTTTCAGAACTCAATTGAATAACATTTTAGACTTATTACCTCCAAAACGTCAAAACCTTTTGTTTTCAGCCACTATAACAGATGAAGTAGAACAATTGTTAGATGTTTATTTTAACAATCCTGTTAAAATTGAAGCTGCACCAATGGGAACTCCTTTGGAAAACATTACTCAAATATGTTATGAAGTTCCAAATTTTAATACCAAAGTAAATCTCTTGAAATACCTCTTGGCAAACGATTCAGAAATGAATAAGGTTTTAATTTTTACTGCCACTAAAACTTTAGCCGATGAAATTTATGAGTTATTGTTGACTGAATTGCCCGATGAAATTGGTGTAATTCATTCTAATAAAGCACAAAATGCTCGTTTTTTAGCAGTAAATCGATTTAAAGAAGGTTCTTACAAAATTTTAATTGCCACCGATTTAGTGGCACGTGGAATTGATATTTCTGAGGTTTCGCATGTTATAAATTTAGATACTCCACAAATTCCAGAAAACTACATTCATAGAATTGGTAGAACTGGAAGGGCCGACAAAAAAGGAATTGCTATCACTTTTACTTCTGTTTTTGAAATGGAATCGAAAGATGAAATTGAACATTTAATGAATTTCACTATTCCTGTGAAAGCGCTTCCTGAAACGGTTGAAATTTCAGATGTTTTAATTGCTGATGAAAAACCAAGAATTGTAATGCCAAATTACAAAAACAAAAAAAGCAGCGAAGAGGTTGGACCAGCATTTCATGAGAAAAAAGCCAAAAACAAAAAGGTGAACCAAAACATGAGGCGCTCAGAAGCTTTGCGTGCCAAATATGGAAAACCAAAAACAAAAAGGAAATAATTTAACTCCTAACAAACAAAAACCTCAATCCTAAAGTAATATAGGCTGCTTTTGCTTCTTTTAGGAATAGAGTTTTAGGCTGATTGTAAAATCTATCTAAAACATAATCTTCCTCCAAAAAACCACTGACATTGTGCTGATACATGGCATCAATCCACAAAATTTCAGTTTTAAAGGGTTGAAAACTAAATCCTGTATTTATACCCACTTGCAATTCTTTTGGGTTATAGAATTTATAATAATCATCATAAGATACATAAGCAATTGAGTTCCTATCAACCTGCGAAATATCAATAGAAGCGAATGGAATAAAAGAAGTAAAAAGTCCAGCAAAAAACTTTATTCTATTATTGATTTTAATACTGGAATTTAATTGCATCATAAAGCCAGCTTGACGAATATTTAAATAAACATCGGGAAATAAAACTGCTTTATAATTATTTCTTGTGATAGAAATAGAAGGCAAAAATTGAATAGCAGCGTCTTTTTTTCCTAATTCCATTCCAATTGAAACATCTAAGTTTGAACCCATTTTTGTTTCAAAATTATTTTTCAAAACAATATTTGAACCAGCATGAGTGCTAACAAAAAATGTTGTTTGCGTAAATGATTTAAAAAATAAAAGCTGAAAAAAACAAAAAAGTAAAATCCAATTTTTCATTGTTGTGAAAACGTTAAAATGGAAAGAAATTGTGTTTTGGCTCTCGAAATTTAATTAAAAAAGCCAAGCATTTATAATCATCAGTGTTCCAAAAATAGCACACGGATAAAACGGATTTTCAAACACGGATTAAAAAAGCAAATCAGCGTTTCAAAGCATCCGTGTCATCTGCGTTCCAAATAAATAGCACGCGGATAAAGCGGATTTTCAAACGCGGATTAAAAGCATATCAGCGTTGCAAAGCATCAGCCTTATAAGCGTTCTAATAAATAGCACACGGATAAAACGGATTTTCAAACACGGATTAAAAAAGCAAATCAGCGTTGCAAAGCATCAGCGTCATAAGCGTTCCAAATAATTAGCACACGGATAAAACGGATTTTCAAACACGGATTAAAAAAGCAAATCAGCGTTGCAAAGCATCCGTGTCATCAGCGTTCCAAATAATTAGCACACGGATAAAACGGATTTTCAAACGCGGATTAAAAGCAAATCAGCGTTGCGAAGCATCAGCGTCATCTGTGTTCCAGCAAAATAGCACACGGATAAAACGGATTTTCAAACACGGATTAAAAAAGCAAATCAGCGTTGCAAAGCATCCGTGTCATCAGCGTTCCAAATAATTAGCACACGGATAAAACGGATTTTCAAACGCGGATTAAAAGAAAAATCAGTGGTGCAAAGCATCAGCGTCATCAGCGTTTTAATAAATAGCACGCGGATAAAACGTATTTTCAAACGCGGATTAAAAGAAAAATCAGCGTTGCTAAGCATCAGCGTCATCAGCGTTCTAATAAATAGCACGCGGATAAAACGGATTTTCAAACACGGATTAAAAAAGCAAATCAACGTTGCAAAGCATCAGCGTCATCTGCGTTCCAAATAAATAGCACGCGGATAAAGCGGATTTTCAAACACGGATTAAAAAAGCAAATCAGCGTTGCAAAGCATCCGTGTCATCAGCGTTCCAAATAAACAGCACGCGGATAAAACGGATTTTCAAACACGGATTAAAAAAGCAAATCAACGTTGCAAAGCATCAGCCTTATCAGCGTTCTAATAAATAGCACACGGATAAAACGGATTTTCAAACGTGGATCAAGAAAATAACTTCAAAGAGGCATGCGTTCAAAAAAATCAGCGTTGCAAAGCATCAGCGTCATCTGCGTTCTAATAAATAGCGCGCATACAAAACCATCTTCTTCATTTTTTATAGCGAAGTATTTTGAAACAAAAAATAATTAAATTAGATATCCTAAAAGAAAATGTCAATCATGGAATTATTAAATAAAGAATTAACAGATAAAATTTTAAAAACTTTTTTTGATGTCTATAACGAATTAGGATTTGGCTTTTTGGAAAAAGTCTATCAGAACTCAATGTATTTAGAACTAAAAAATAGAGGTTTTCAAGTTGAGGCACAAAAACAAATTAAAGTTTATTACAAAGGGACAATTGTTGGGGAATATTATGCAGATTTGGTTGTAAATGATACAATAATTATAGAATTAAAATCAGCCGAGGTAATTGTAAAAGAGTTTGAATTTCAATTAATAAATTATTTAAGAGCAACTCATATTGAGGTTGGTTTATTATTAAATTTTGGTTCAGAACCCGACTTTAGAAGAAAAGTATTTAACAATGACCGAAAGAAACTTAAATTGTAAAAATCAGCGTTGCGAAGCATCAGCGTCATCAGCGTTCTAATAAATAGCACACGGATAAAACGGATTTTCAAACACGGATTAAAAAAGCAAATCAGCGTTGCAAAGCATCCGTGTCATCAGCGTTCCAAATAATTAGCACACGGATAAAACGGATTTTCAAACTCGGATTAAAAAAGCAAATCAGCGTTGCAAAGCATCTGTGTCATCAGCGTTCCAACAAAATAGCACGCGGATAAAGCAGATTTTCAAACGCGGATTAAAAAAGCAAATCAGCGTTGCAAAGCATCCGTGTAATCAGCGTTCCATAAAAATAGAACATGGATTAAGAAAATTATTTTAGCGCAGCTAGTATCATCTGTGTGCCAAGAAATTGGCTTTGAGAGAAGTTAAAATTAAAAAAGCCAAGCTATTAACTTGGCTTTTATTGTGGTCTCGTAGGGAGTCGAACCCCAAACCTTCTGATCCGTAGTCAGATGCTCTATCCAGTTGAGCTACGAAACCCTATTTTCGGGCTGCAAATATAGTATTTTAAATTATATTGCAATTAGAGCCTAAAAAATTATTTTCCTTTAATTTCTGTAGGGTTTGAACCCGGTTTAGCAATTGATTGACGCATTTCAGTATCGGCCATTACATTTTTCATTTTGTAATAATCCATGATTCCAAAATTTCCATTTCTAAATGCTTCTGCCATTGCTTTAGGAATTTCAGCTTCTGCTTCAATAACTTTGGCTCTTGCTTCTTGTGCTTTGGCAATCATTTCTTGCTCTAAAGCTACTGCCATGGCTCTTCTTTCTTCTGCTTTCGCTTGCGCAATATTTTTATCAGCATCAGCTTGATCTATTTGTAATTCTGCTCCAATGTTTTTTCCAATATCGATATCAGCAATATCAATCGATAAAATTTCGAAGGCTGTTCCTGCATCTAAACCTCTAGCTAAAACTACTTTTGAAATTGAATCTGGGTTTTCTAATACTTTTTTGTGACTTTCTGAAGAACCTATAGAAGTTACAATTCCTTCCCCTACTCTAGCCAAAACAGTTTCTTCGCCTGCTCCACCTACTAATTGTTTAATATTTGCTCTCACCGTTACACGTGCTTTAGCAATTAACTGAATACCATCTTTTGCAACAGCCGCTACTGGAGGAGTATCAATTACTTTTGGATTAACCGACATTTGAACGGCTTCAAAAACATCTCTTCCCGCTAAATCAATGGCTGTAGCCATATTAAAATCTAAAGGAATGTTGGCTTTATCAGCCGAAATTAATGCATTCACCACTTTTTGAACTTTTCCGCCTGCTAAAAAATGTGCTTCCAATTCATCAGCAGAAATAGACAATCCTGCTTTTTTGGCATTAATCATGGCATTTACAATTAAAAACGGAGGAACTTTTCTCCAACGCATTAAAATTAATTGTAGTAATGAAACTTTTACATCTGATAATATGGCTTGAAACCATAAACCAACTGGAATAAAATAAAAGAGCATCCAAAGCCCAACTAAACTTATTATCCCTACTACTATTAAAAATCCAAATCCTTCCATAATTATTTATTTATTCAATTGTTTTTACAAATATCTTGTTATCCTCAATTTTTGCAACTTTAATTTCAACATTATTTTCAATTAAAATATCCATTGCATGTACTTCCACCACCTTATTTTTTATAAAAGCACTGCCCATTGGCGATAATTTTGAAATAGTTACACCCAAATCGCCCACTTCAATTTCTATTTCTAAATGATTGGCTTGCCCTTTTATCTCATTCTTTAAACTTACTTTTTCCCAAGTTTTGGGTTTTAGAAATTTATAAAGAATTAAAGATGTGAAGGTTATAGCACCCACCAAAGATAAATGGCCAATCAAAGGTTGCACTTGATATGAAAAATAAATTCCAGCCAAAACCATCATTGCTCCCACTATTCCTGCCACATTAATACCAGGAAAAACAAAAATTTCGAACATAATCAGCCCAAATCCAAAAATGAAAAGGGCAAAAACCAAAGCCAATGCTAAAGCATAATCCATAAGAGAAAATTAAATCGGACTGAAAATAGAAATAAAAATTAGTTTTTAGTGTTGAAAGTTGGAAAGTTGGAAAGTTAAATTTGAGATGATAGACAAGTATATTTAGATTTTGTTTCTTTATTATCAAGAAAAAGAAAAGTTAAAAGTTTAGAAGGTTAAAAAGTTTAGAAAGGACTAAAATCATCGGTTTTTAAAATTTGTAATCTGCAATTTTCCATTGCAATATATGCCGTTCCTGCGGAACTCTATTTGAATTTTGATTTTAATGACAACGGACTAAAGTCCGTTGCTAAAGTCCGTTGCTAAAGTCCGTTGCTAAAGTCCATTGCTTTAGCCAATTGATACAAAATGCTTCGGCCCTCTGGGTCTTTGATATTCGATAAATTGAAAAATTTCTGAAAAATTGTAGGTTGAGCGTAATCGAATCCTCAACAATACTTGGGTCTTTGGTATTCATTGGATTAAGAATTTTTGAAAGGACAATAATCATCTGATTTCTAAAGTCTATAGTCTCCAATCTAATGTCTAATTAAGATTTTTGGTTATTTTCATCAAGGAAAAGAACAATGAAAATATGAAATTAAAAATTTAAGAATCAAATAGTAAAATTTAAAAAATAATACTTTAAATGACATTCTTATGATTGAAATTAAAAAATTAACCCCTGCAGATTTAGATGACTTTATCAGTTTAATTGAAATATTTAAAGATGTTTTTGAGCAAAAAAATCCAGTTCCAAATAAAAAACACTTAGTTAAACTATTAAAAGATGAAAAGTTTTTTGTGTTTGTAATCAAACTTAATGACATCGTAATTGGCGGATCAAGTGTTCATAGTCTTCCTTCTTATTATGGTCAAAAACCTTTGGCATATATTTATGATGTAGGTGTTTCTGAAAGTTTTCAAGGAAAAGGTTTTGGAAAAAAACTAATCACTCATATTTGCGAATTTTTCCAACAAAACAATTTTGAATTGGCTTATGTAGAAGCTGAAACCGATGATATAGATGCCATTGCTTTCTACAGAAAAACTAATTTTTCAGAAGAATTACAGGCTACGCATTTTACTTATCAATTTAATTATCCAAAAATTTAACCCATAAATTAATTTATAAATCCCTTTTCCCAGCGCAGATTATAACCTAACTTTGACATTTAAACTAAAAAGGCTTAATTCGTTTGGTGGAAAAATTATAACCACTCAATTAATCAAAAAATTGAAATGCCAAAAATTCGTAACATTAAAATGTCGCAAAATAATTTACCAAATTATTGACCATGCGCTACCCAATCAAACTTCTGAGAATCAATAATTGGACAAAAAATCTTTGCATTTTTTTACCCTTATTTTTTGCTGGTAAATTGTTTTCACTCAACCTTCAGCAATTTTCCACACTCCTCATCACCTTTTTTGCCTTTTGCTTTGCAAGTTCTATGATTTATGTAATAAATGATTGGATAGACCGTGAGCTAGATTTATTGCATCCCGAAAAATCTAAACGACCCATTGCTTGCGGAAAAGTCAGCAAAAACCAAGCTTTTTTAATCATTATTGTTTTAGCAATAGCCTGCTCTTTTACTTTATTCTTTTTACCTAAAGCAGTTATTTATTTTGTAGTGGCCTACATCATCATGAACTTATTTTATTGTTTTGGAATGAAAAACTGGGCCATTATTGATATCAGTTTCATTAGTTTAGGCTTCGTTTTTAGATTGATGGCTGGCGGTGAAGCTTCTGATACTTTAACTACTCATTGGATTATAATCTTAGTTTTTTTACTTATGTTTTCCATAGCCCTAGCCAAAAGAAGAGATGATTTGGTGTTGAGCGAACATAACCAAGAAGTTTACAGAAAATCACAATCGGGTTATACCATTCCATTTATCGACAAGGCCAAAACCATTAGTTTTAGCGTAACATTAGTAGCCTACATCATTTATTCGGTTTCAGAAGATGTAATTCAAAGATTTGGTTCGCCTTATGTTTACATAACTTCCTTGCCGGTATTTTTGGGCATTATGCGCTACATTCAATTAACAGAAGTGTATAAAAAATCTGGTTCTCCGGTTGATTTACTTTTAAAAGATAAATTACTGATTACCATTATTTTATTTTGGATTGCTTTATTTACCTACATTTTGTATGCCTAAAAAAACTATCCAAAAATTGAAGCGGAAATAACAAGCGTTTCTAACCTGCATGAATTAAAAGAAGCCATAAAAAGCAAGTCTAAATTAATTGCCCGAGGCAATGGTCGATGTTATGGCGATAGTGCTCTGCAAAAAAATATTGTTTCAACCCTAAAGCTCAACAAACTATTGTTTTTTGACAAAAAAAATGGGCTTTTGAAGGCAGAATCTGGAATTTTACTTGCCGACATTTTAGATATAATTGTGCCGCATGGTTTTTTTCTACCCGTAACTCCTGGCACTAAATGGATTAGCCTTGGTGGCGCTGTGGCTTCTAACATCCATGGAAAAAACCATCACAAAGAAGGAGGTATTGCCAATTATATTGTGTCTTTTGAATTGATAAACGAATCAGGTGAAAGCATTTTTTGCTCCAGAACCGAAAATACTGCCTTATTTTCTGAAACCATTGGCGGAATGGGATTAACTGGAATAATAAGCAGCATTACTTTACAATTAAAGACAATTGAAACTTCTTTTATCCAACAAAAATCTATCAAAGCAAAAAACCTAGAAGAGCTTTTAGATTTGTTTGAACAACATCATCATTTCACCTATTCTGTGGCTTGGATTGATTGCTTAAAAAAAGGAAAAAATTTAGGCCGAAGTATTTTAATGCTGGGTGAACATGCCACCAAAAATGAGCTTTCATCTAATCAAAAAATAGCATTAAAACTTCATCCCAACAAAACGATAAATATTCCTTTTTACTTTCCTAATTTCAGCCTTAATCGTTATAGCATTCAATTGTTTAATGCCTTGTATTATAACAAACAATGGGATAAAGAAAAAAACAGTTTGGTGCATTATGACAGTTTTTTTTATCCTTTAGATAAAATAAACAATTGGAATAAAATTTATGGAAACAATGGTTTTACACAATATCAATTGGTGATTCCATTTGAAAGAGGCCGCGAAGGATTAAAAGAAATTATACATACCATCAGCCAATCGGGGATTGGATCATTTTTAGCAGTTTTAAAAACCTTTGGCAAAAAAGATGAATTTGCTTCTTCTCTCAGTTTTCCAATGGAAGGTTATACCCTAGCCCTCGATTTTAAAATTTCACCCGAAGTTTTTTCGCTGTTAGATCAGCTCGATAAAATTGTTTCGGCTTATAATGGAAAGCTTTATTTAACCAAAGATGCCAGAATGCCAAAAGCCATGTTTGAAAAATGTTATCCTAATTTTAAAGCCTTCACCCATAAATTTATTTCCTTACAAACCGAACGATTATGCCAATTATAAGCTTAATTTATACTGCTTTTATAAAAATGAGAAATTAACCTTAAAAGCTAAACATTTAAAAACATTCACCATGGCGCATATAATTCCAATATTTACCATTATTGCCCAACGCTTATGAATCAATATTGTCTCCTTTTAGGCTCAAATTCCGACATTGGCAAAGCCTTGGCTTATAAATTTGCCTCCCAAGCTTATAACATCATTTTAGCCAGTCGCAAGGTGGATGAACATCAATTGAGTTTGCAGCAAGACATTATTCAAAAACATGCTGTACAGGTAATATGTGTTGCATTTGATGCCACCCATTACCAAGAACATGATCACTTTTGGAATCATTTGCCCGTAATACCCGATGTGGTAATTTCGGCAGTGGGATATTTAGGGAAACAACAACTTGCTATTAGCGATTTTAGCGAAGCTTACAACATCATGAGCGCCAATTATGTGGGTCAAGTATCATTACTAAACCGATATGTGCAAAAAGTGAAAGGAGTAAAAGCGGCAACCATTATTGGCATATCATCTGTGGCAGGCGAAAGAGGGCGAAAAAGTAATTTTATGTACGGCTCGTCTAAAGCAGCTTTTACCAATTATTTAAGCGGATTAAGAAACGATTTGTGGGATGCCGACATACATGTGATGACCGTTTTACCCGGATTTGTTAAAACCAAAATGTTAGGCGATTTACAAAGCCCAAAATGGCTCACTGCCTTGCCTGAAGAAGTGGCTGAAAGTGTTTGGAAGGCATTTCAAAATAAAAAAAATGTGCTTTATGTTTATCCTATTTGGAAATACATCATGTTCATCATAAAATGCATTCCCGAATTTATGTTTAAAAAAATGAAGCTATAGTGAAAAAAAACATCGCTTTTTTCGATTTTGACGGTACCATTTGCGCAAAAGATAGTTTTTTAGATTTTATACTATTTTGTTGTGGTAAATTTCGAATGGCTGTGGGTTTATTTTACTTAAGTCCTTTTGTTGTAGCCTATCTTTTGAAGTTATATCCTAATTACAAATTGAAGGAACATTTTTTTAAACACTTTTTGGCCGATTACCTACCTTTTGAATTAGAAAAAAAGGGAGAAATTTATGCTGAAACAAGGCTTACAGCCTTTATTTATGAAGATGCTATGGCCAAAATTCTTTGGCATAAAAATAACCATCACAGGGTCATTATTATCACAGCCTCCTCCTCTATTTGGTTATCAGCTTGGTGCAAAAAGCATCATTTAGAATTAATTAGCACCCAATTTGAAATTATTGAGGGAAAATACAGCGAAAAAATACTAGGCAAAAATTGTGAAGGGCTTGAAAAGCTGGCCATAGTAAAAAAAATACTAGCCGAAGAAAAAGATGCCATCAGCTATGGATATGGCAATACCAAAGCCGATTTACCTTTCTTGAATGCCTTGCAGCACAAGCATTATAAGGCCTTTGGGAAAAAAGGCTAAATGAATTAAAAATCACATACATTAATTGTTGCATCAATTATTTTTAATTTCATATTCACGGTGATTGTATTTTAGATAAATCTTTTGATAAATTAATAGCTTTACAACGAATAACAACATTTAAATCATTTAATATTATTCAACATTAAAAATAGAAACATGAATTATAATTTATTTAAAGTCTTGATTTTTTTTATTTCAATTTTAGTGTCTAATTTAATTATTGGACAAGAAATTGATTTTAATAAACTATCAATCTTAGAAGTTAAAGCCTATGAGAATAATCAAAATTCAACGCCAATTGATACATTAGAAGACTTTGGAATTTTAAAGAATCCTCATTTTGATGTGGAAACCTTAGTTCAAGCTAAAGCATTTATTTTTAAAAGAAATGATGATGATTTTGAACCACAATTGCATGTGTGGTATTTTTACGATAAAGCCTTAACAGAATTAAAAGGTAAAAACTATTACTGGGGTTTATATAATCCTGATTTTAATGATAAAGGAAAGGAAGAATGGCTAATAAAGTTATCAAACAACGAAAAGGGATTTAAAGAAAAGTATAACCAATTAGAGAAAATCCTAAGCTCAAAATTAGGGCAACCAATAAAAAAAAGAACCATTGCAGACAATGAAAAGAGATTTATTGAAAATATGTTTTGGGAGGATGATAAAAAAATTGTTGGATTAAGCATTAATTTTGATAGAAAAATAAATAAAATTCCTGGCATTGGAATATTCGCCAAGTTTGAAATTGAAGTACAGATTACCTATAAATAAAATGCCTAGAATCCATTGGTTAACACCATAAAACTTTTAATTTCAAAACTAAAAGAATAAACTAAGGCTTAATGACTTTCTAAATTTCTACTTATTTCCTTATTGTTTGATAAAAAATAAATCGTTTGGATTTTTTTATGCCTCAATAAATAGAAATTGAATTGCGCAATTGCTAGCGTTTCGACAAGAATAATAACTTTACAAATTGATTTTAATTAATTAAATCGAAATTAAAACAGACCTAAAATAATGTTTGAACAAACCTTTAAAAATATTGATGATATATTGCACAAAGACGCAGGTTGCGGCAGTGAATTGGACTATGTGGAGCAAACCTCTTGGATTTTGTTTCTCAAATATTTAGACGATTTAGAACGCGACCGAGCAACTGCGGCAGAACTTACAGGAAAATCATACAACTCGATTGTTGAACCTAAATTTCAATGGACAAATTGGGCTGCTCCAAAATTGGAAACTGGCAAAATAGATCACAATGCGCTTACAGGAGATGATTTGCTAGATTTTGTAAACAATGAACTTTTCCCTTACCTCAAAAAATTCAAAGTAAATGCTGAAAGTGCCGACACCATTGAATACAAGATTGGCGAGATTTTCAGCGAACTGAAAAACCGCATACAAAGCGGCTACAATTTACGTGAAGTGATTAACCGCATTGACGAGTTACGTTTTAGAACCCATGCAGAGAAACACGAAATGAGTCATCTGTATGAAGACAAAATCAAAAATATGGGCAATGCAGGGCGAAACGGTGGCGAATACTACACACCCAGACCGCTCATTACCACCATTGTGAAAGTGGTTGCCCCAAAAATTGGCGATAAAATTTATGATGGTGCAGTTGGCAGTGCGGGCTTTCTTTGCGAAGCCTTTGACTATTTAGTAAAGACTCACGGTCGTGAGTCACTCTCAACCAAGGATTGGGAGATACTGCAAAAACGCACCTTTTACGGCAAGGAGAAAAAATCATTGGCGTATATCATTGGCATTATGAATATGATTTTGCACGGTGTGGAAGCTCCAAACATTATACATACCAACACGCTTGCCGAAAACTTGGCTGACATACAAGAAAAAGACCGATATGATGTGGTGCTTGCCAATCCGCCTTTTGGTGGAAAGGAACGTGCCGAAGTGCAACAAAATTTCCCGATTAAAACAGGCGAAACCGCTTCACTCTTTTTACAGCACTTCATTAAAATTTTGAAAGCAGGTGGCAAGGCAGGTGTGGTAATTAAAAACACTTTTCTAAGCAATACTGACAATGCCACCGTTGCCATACGCAAAACCTTGTTGGAAAACTGCAACCTGCATACCGTGTTGGATTTGCCCGGTGGCACCTTTACCGGTGCAGGCGTAAAAACCGTAGTATTGTTTTTCGAAAAGGGCAAAGCCACACAAAAGGTTTGGTTTTACTCGCTGAACCTTGACCGCAATTTGGGCAAAACCAACCCACTCAACGAAAACGATTTGGCAGAATTTGTAGAACTGCAAAAAACATTTGCCGATAGCGAAAACTCTTGGAGCATTGATGTACGGGCGAAAGATTTTTCGCCCCAACTGTACGACTTAAGCGTAAAGAACCCATACAAAAAAGAAGTGGTTCGGCTGCGCTCACCACACGAGATTTTGGAAGAAATGAAAGCATTGGACGAAGAAAGTGCAGAGATTTTAGAATCTATAAGAAGTTTGATTTAGGAATGAAAAACGAAATCATTTTATATAGACCCGATGAGTTGACCGAGCATATTGAAGTAATGCTTGAAAATGAAACTGTTTGGCTCAATAGACAACAAATGGCCTTATTGTTTGGTAGAGATGTTAAAACGCTTGGCAAACACATCAATAATGTTTTTTCAGAAGGTGAACTGACGGCTACGGCAACTGTCGCAAAATTTGCGACAGTTCAAAACGAAGGAGGCAGAAAGGTTGAACGCCAAGTAGAATACTACAATCTTGATGTCATCATATCGGTTGGTTATCGGGTAAAATCAAAACAAGGCACACAGTTTCGTATATGGGCAACCAATATTTTGAGAGATTATTTGTTGAAAGGGTATGCCCTAAACCAACGCATGAACCGGATTGAAAATAATGTAGAGGATTTGTCTCAAAAAGTGAATGAAATTTCATTGCAAATCAAAACACAAGAAATCCCCAACCAAGGCGTATTCTTTGATGGACAAATATTTGATGCCCATGAATTAGCCTCTCGAATCATTCGCTCGGCTAAAAAAAGCATTGTGCTGATTGATAATTATATAGACGAAAACACATTGACACATTTAGCAAAAAAAGACAAAGAGGTAAATGTGTTGTTATTATTAAAAAGCATAAACAATCAATTACAATTAGATATAAAAAAAGCCAATGCCCAATATGGCATCTTTTCAGCCAAAACTTTTACCCAAAGCCACGACCGTTTTTTGGTTGTGGATGGCAAAGAGGTCTATCATTTAGGAGCATCGCTCAAAGATTTGGGTAGAAAATGGTTTGCTTTTTCTAAGTTGGAAGCGAAATCGGTGGACGGAATTATGAACGAAATAAAGGAACTGATATGAAGCAAGGAAAAATGTCTGAACCAAGATTATCAGGATTAAAGGATGAACCGGATTTAAAAACAAAAAAAATCCTGAAATCCTCTAATCAAGCAAATCCTGATTCAGACAATATGCAGGGTTGGGAAAAGAAGACATTAGGTGATGTTTTAGAAGTTTTGCGAAATGGTGTTAACTGTAAGCAAGATAAAAAAGGTATTGGCGAAAAGATTTCAAGAATTGAGAGCATATCAAGCGGTGAATTTGATTTTGAAAAAGTCGGATTTACAAGTTTGTCTGATGCAGAAAAGGAGAAATACAAACTCCAAAAAGGCGATATTTTGTTTAGCCATATAAATAGCCCTATTCACGTGGGAAAAACAGCACTTTTTGACTCGGATGAAGAAATTTATCACGGTGTAAATTTGCTGTTGATGCGTCCTAAATCATTTTTAGATAAAGTATATTTTGAGCATTATTTGAAATTTATATTTCAAAAAGGATATTGGAAAGGGCTTTGTAAACAATCGGTAAATCAAGCAAGTGTCAATCAACAGGACATAAATAAAGTAAAAGTTACATACCCCAAATCTCTCCCCGAACAACAACGCATCGTTTCCATCTTAGACGCGGCCTTCTTAGCCATAGCCAAAGCAAAAGCCCATGCCGAACAAAACCTCAAAAACGCCAAAGAATTGTTTGAAAGCTATTTGCAGGGGGTGTTTGAGAATGGGAATTGGGAAACGAAGGAATTTGGTGAAATAATTACAACTCTTACTGACTATCACGCAAATGGTAGCTACCAAATTCTAAAAACATATGTAGAACTAAAAGAAACTGAAGATTATGCTTGGATGGTCAGAAGTACAGACTTTGAGAATAATTTTAAAAACGATTTTAGATTTATTGATGAGAACGCTTACAACTTTCTAAGTAAAAGTAAAGTGTTTGGTGGAGAAATTATTATGAGTAAAATAGGAAATGCTGGTAATGTTTATTTGATGCCAAGAATTGATAGGCCTTGTTCGTTGGCAATGAATCTTTTCTTAATAAGATTAAATGATAAAAAAGCAGTACCCGAGTTTGTTTTTCAATACTTAAAATCCTACAGCGGAGAATTTCAGATAAAATCACGGCTGCAAGGCGCCACAACAAAAACAATCACAAAGGATAATGTTAGAAATATATTAATCCCATTACCGCCACTCAAAGAACAACAAACCATCGTCCGCCAATTAGATGCCCTGCGAGCCGAAACACAAAAGTTGGAAGCGGTGTATCAAAAGAAAATAGATGATTTGGAAGAACTGAAAAAATCAATCTTGCAAAAGGCATTTGCGGGGGAATTGACTTCATCAGCTTCAATAAGTGTATCAGACGCTAAAGTTATTCCATTACAAAAAGTGGAAGGTATTAGCGCCACCGATTTACAGGCTGGAATAACAGGTATTGCTTTGCAGCGCCATTCAGAACTAAATAAACAAGATGCATTTGGACATGTTAAGGCAGAAAAAATTGTCCATCTTGTAGAATATATTTTGAATGTAGATTTAGAAAGAAATCCTGTAAAAGATGCTGCTGGTCCTAATGACTTTCCTCACGCCAAGAAAGTAGAATCAAGAGCTGCCAAAGCTGGTTTTTATACAGTCGCTAAAAGGGCTTCCGACCAAGATACAGGATATATTTATACTCAAGGTAGTTCTATAGAATCATTGATTAAAAAGACTCAACACTGTTTGGGCGAACGAAACGAGATATTGTCTCAGCTTTTAAAATTGATAGTTCCTATGAAAACCCAGCAAGCTGAAATAGTGGCTACTGTTTATGCTGCATGGAACAATCTTATAATAAAAGGTGGTGAATTTACCGATGAAGATATTGTAACCGAAGCAAGAGAAAACTGGCGTGAAGAAAAATTAAAAATACCAAGAGAGAAATTTTTCAACGCTATTGAGTGGATGAAAAAAAATGAATTATTAATACCTAAAGGAAGGGGTAAAATAGTAAAAGCTAAATAAAACTAAATGAGCGATAAAGAAAAAAATACCGAAGGTTTTATCCCCACTCATGGTGGTTACCGTCATCTGTTAAGTTATCAGAAAGCGGAAATCATTTATGATGGTACGGTGTATTTTACCAATCGTTTTTTTCATAAATATGACCGTACCGTAGGGCAAATGGTGCAAGCAGCTCGGAGCGGTAAACAAAATATTGCAGAAGGTAGTATGGCTTCAGCTACATCAAAAGAAACAGAAATCAAACTCACAAATGTTGCCCGTGCTAGTTTAGAAGAACTACAAATAGATTATGAAGATTTTTTGCGTACCCAAAAACTTCCTTTGTGGGACAAAGACCATCGCTTAGTTGCTCGCTTAAGAGAGCTCAATAAAAGTGTACCCAATGCCAATTACGAAACATTCATAAAAGCCATTGAACACGAAAGCCCTGAGATTTGTGCCAATACTATGATAACTTTGATTAAGATTTGCACCTACCTGTTGAAGCAGCAGATAAAACAATTGGAAACTGCTTTTATTAAAG
>Ga0209278_1000238_pt1 | contig 54729 bp, 46 predicted proteins | sample JI81BgreenDNA_FD_187504 | JGI IMG/M metagenome (GOLD analysis project Ga0209278, IMG submission 187504) | Wastewater effluent complex algal communities from Wisconsin, to seasonally profile nutrient transformation and Carbon sequestration -... | ecosystem: Engineered > WWTP > Effluent > Algae... | reverse complement strand
TGCGCGCGCGCACCAGGGCCGAGGCCTCGGCCCAGTTGGCCAGGATGCGCGGGTGCTCGGGCACGCGGGCGCGGTTGTCGTACTGCTGCTCCAGCCAGGCCGGGTCGTCGAGGCGGGGTCGCATCGGGGTCTTGCTCCTTGGTTGGCGGGTGCCGCGGCCGGGCGTCCCTTGGGGCGCGCATGGTAGCGACTGCCGCCGCCCTTGCCGACGGCGCACCGGGCCGCCCGCCGGGGCGGCGGCGCCGGTGGTATAGTGCGCGGCTCGCGTGGGGGGGTAGCTCAGCTGGGAGAGCGTCGCGTTCGCAATGCGAAGGTCGGGAGTTCGATCCTCCTCCTCTCCACCACACGACATCCAAGTGCTTGATTCTGCGAAGAATTGAGCCAAATCAACAGCTTAGGAAAGCCCGGTGGTGCACACGACTGATGCACACTCGGAGTTTTCCTTTGCTGTTCATGCCGTCCAACATCACCCGGCGCGGGACTGTCTGGTACTTTCGGGCTCGCGTCCCGAAGGACTATGTCGCAGCATACGGACGCAGCATCGTCTCGCTGAGCCTGCACACATCGGACGCCAAGATCGCACTCGCTCGTGCACGCGAGCGAGCCGTCGAGCTGGAACGTGAGCTCCAGGCGTTGCGCGAGCAGGCCTCGGTCCAGGTCGCCGTCGAGCCGAAGGGCACCCTGCTCCACCTGGCCGACGCCGACATCGACGGACTGTGCGCTCGCTACCGCGCTGCGATGCTTGCGAGCGACGAGGTGCAACGCATCAAGGGCCTGACCCCCACACAGGTCGAGGTTGACCTGGATCTCTTCGCGTTGGCACTGCCTGCCATGCGCCAGGCCTACGCGGCAGGGAACCTCGCACCTGTGATGCCGAACCTGCGGCTGTTCCTGGATTCGATCGGCGTGCGCGTGCCCCGGCAATCGCCCGCCTTCAACCGCCTAGCGTCGCGCTTCCAGCAGACGGAGATCGAGGTCTACGACGCGCTGCTGCAGCGCCGCCAGGGTGTCGCCGTCCCGATCCCCGTGGCGCCTCCAGACCAGATGCGTCTTCGCGAAGTGTTGGACTGCTGGAGGTCGCGCTCGAGTGCAAGAGACCCGAAGACGGTCCGGTCATTCGAGCAGGCGTTCGAGCTCTTCGCGGCGCAATGTCACGTCGTCACCGCCCGGCTCATCCGCAAGCCCGACGCGGTGGCGTTCCGCAACGCTCTTCTGGCTGGCGGGAAGCACTCGGCGGTGACGATCTCGAAGCTGTTGAGCTTCCTGCGCGCAGCGTTCCAGGCCGCTGTGGACGACGGTCTTCTGGAACTCAACCCGTTCGACGGCGTGAGAGTGATCACTCCGGAGACCGCCTCGGTCGACAAGTCCAGGCTGCCGTTCACCGTTGAGCAACTCAACCGAATCTTCGCGGGCCCGATCTATCAGCCAGGCTTCGTGCCGAGACCGAGTCTGGGCACGGCTTGTCGATGGCTCCCGTTGCTCGCGCTCTTCCAGGGTGCCCGACTAGAGGAACTAGCGCAGCTTGAGACCACGGACATCGCCAAAGATCCAACGCTCGGCCACTACCTGCGGATCACGAGTGCCGGAGACCGCCGCCTCAAAACCGCTTCATCGCGGCGCGACATCCCCGTGCATCCGAAGCTCATCGAACTCGGCTTCATTGCCTACGCCGAGAAGTGCAAGCCCGGACGCCTGTTTCCGTCGCTTCGCAAGGACAAGTACGGTCGCCTCGGCACCCAGTTCTCCACTTGGTTCGGGCGCTACATGGACGACTTGGGGCTCGCCGACTCGCAACTTGTCTTCAATTCTTTCCGTCACAGCTTCATCGAGGAATGCAAGTCGAAGGTGCATGAAGGCATTCCTTCCGAAGTCCGCGAGGCCATGGTCGGTCACCTCTCGCCGAAGCAGATCGAGATGACGTACGGAAAGGCGCTCTACCCTCTGGCACCTATGTCTTCGGCCATCGCGCATGTGCGCTTCACCGGCCTGGATCTGCAGAGGGTTCGCGATACGCTTCGACCCAACGACAGCGCGTAACGACATAGCAGACGCCGGTCCACGTCATAGAGCTCACTACTGCCGCTCAGCAGCGAATGCCGCCGGTCGCCGCCGGCACGCGAACTCACGGGCGGGGCCATCAAGCCGACATCCCGGTCGGCTGCGGTGTCATCCATGAGCGTCAGCAACACGATGGACAGCGGACGCTGGTGTCGTCGCTGCCTTGACGGGCCGCCTCAACGGCCGCTCTCTTGTGCCGCGTTGGACTCAAGTCGGCCAGAAGCGGGCTCTGCGTTCCGCGCTGGAAAGCAGTCGTCCACCGCGCACGCCTCCCGGAAATGGTTCCGCCATATCGATGCCCACTCAGAGAGCCTCAGCGTCAGGCTTGCCCCGGCTTGACTCAGACCGTCAACGGCCGTTGGACCGGCGCTGCGGTCGTTATGTCTTCGCCTCGGCTGCCGTAGGACTGCGGTGAAGTAGCTATTTCAAGCTGCATATCATATGCTCAACGCATGTGGAGCGCGCTCTTCGTCACCCTGCCGACCCAACCCAATGCCGTGCGGCTGCGCGTCTGGCGGACGTTCAAGGCCCTGGGCTGCGGCGCTCTGCGCGATGGCGTCTACGTGCTGCCTGAGGCGCACGCTGCGCTGTTCGACCCGGTCGTGGAGGAGGTCCGCGCCCACGGCGGCCAGGCCAGAGTCATGGAACTGGCGACCCGCGATCCGGCTGGGCGGGCCGAGGTGCTGGCACTGTTCGACCGCACCAAGGCCTACGCCCTGTGGCGCGCGGACGCGCAGGCGCTGGGATTGTCATTGCCCGAACTCGAGGAAGGCGAGGCCCGACGCCGCTGGCGCACCGTCGTCGAGGCGCTGCAGGCCCTGCGTCGGATCGACTACTACCCAGGGCCCGCCGCGGAGCAGGCCCAGGCCGAACTGGATGCGCTGCGTCAGGCGCTCGATGCGCGCTTCTCGCACGGCGAGCCAATCGCCCGGTCGCCCCATGGCATCGCGCGGCTGGATCGGGCCAAGTTCCGCGGCAAGCGCTGGGTGACCCGGGCGCGACCGTGGGTCGACCGTCTTGCCTGCGCCTGGCTGATCCGCCGCTTCATCGACGCCGAGGCGCGCTTCCTCTGGCTGAACGATCCCGCAGGCTCGACACCCGCGCCCCGCGGCGCCCTGGGCTTCGACTACGACGGCGCCCGCTTCACCCATGTCGGCGCCCGAGTCAGCTTCGAGGTTCTGGCGACCAGCTTCGGGCTCGACGCCGACCTTCGCCTGCAACGCATCGCACGCGCGGTGCACTTCCTCGACATCGGCGGCATCCCGGTGCCCGAGGCTGCCGGGCTTGAGGCGGTGCTGTCAGGCCTGCGCGAGGTGCACGCGGACGACGATCAACTCACCCTGGCGGCGGCTACGGTGTTCGACGCGTTGTACGCCGCACCCGGAACCGCAACATGAACACTTTGACGACCTCGAATGCAGGCGCAACCATCGATCCGGCCGATGTCCAGACCGCGCCCGCGCCAGTCACATTCGCCGAGGCCTTCCGCTTCTGGCTCAAGCTCGGCTTCATCAGCTTCGGCGGGCCGGCAGGGCAGATCGCGATCATGCACACCGAACTGGTCGAACGGCGGCGCTGGATCAGCGAGCGCCGCTTCCTGCACGCGCTGAACTACTGCATGCTGCTCCCGGGGCCGGAGGCGCAGCAGCTCGCCACGTACATTGGCTGGCTGATGCACCGCACCTGGGGCGGCATCGTGGCCGGCGCACTGTTCGTGCTGCCGTCGCTGTTCATCCTGATCGCGCTCAGCTGGATCTACCTGCGCTTCGGCGACGTGCCGCTGGTGGCTGGCCTGTTCTACGGCCTGAAGCCCGCGGTGACGGCGCTGGTGTTGCACGCCGCGCACCGGATCGGCACGCGCGCGCTGAAGAACGGCTGGATGTGGGGTATCGCCGCGGCCTCGTTCGTTGCCATCTTCGCCTTCGACACGCCGTTCCCGGCGATCGTGCTTGCAGCCGGCCTCATCGGCTGGTTCGGCGCGCGCCGCTGGCCGCAGGTCTTCGCGCTCGGCGGTGGGCACGGCAGTGCCAAGGCCGGCTATGGCCCCGCGCTGATCGACGACGACACGCCGACGCCGCCGCACGCGCGCTTCTCGCGCAGCCACCTGGCCAAGGTGCTGCTCGCCGGCCTGGGCCTGTGGGCGCTGGTGATGGCCGGGTTGGTCGCAACGCAGGGTTTGCAAGGAACGCTGGCGCAGATGGGCAGGTTCTTCACCAAGGCGGCCATGCTGACCTTCGGCGGCGCCTACGCGGTGCTGCCCTACGTCTACCAGGGTGCCGTCGAGCAATACCAGTGGCTCAGCGGCCCGCAGATGATCGACGGCCTGGCGCTGGGCGAGACGACCCCCGGCCCGCTGATCATGGTGGTGGCCTTCGTCGGCTTCGTCGGCGGTTGGCTCAAGCAGGTGCTCGGGCCCGATGCGCTGTTCCTCGGCGGCGCGCTCGCGGCCACCGTCGTCACCTTCTTCACCTTCCTGCCGTCGTTCGTGTTCATCCTCGCTGGCGGTCCGCTGGTGGAGGCCACGCACGGCAAGCTGGGGTTCACGGCGCCGCTGTCGGCGATCACGGCCGCTGTGGTCGGGGTGATCCTGAACCTGGCGATGTTCTTCGCGTACCACGTCCTCTGGCCTCAGGGTTTCGGCGGGCACTTCGAGTGGCCGTCGGCGCTGATCGGCGCTGCCGCGGCCGTGGCGCTGTTCCGCTTCAAGGTCGGTGTGATGCCGCTGCTCGGTGCCTGCGCGGGCATCGGGCTGGTGGTGAGCTGGCTGCATCCCACGCTGCGCTGAAAGGGATCCCCATGGATGCTCGCCTCCAGGACTTGCCGTTCGACCCGGCGGCCCTGCTGCGCCTGTCGCCGCAGCTGATCACCAGCCACCATCAGAACAACTATGGCGGTGCGGTGAAGAGGCTCAACGCGATCCGCTCACAGCTGGCGGCCACGGCCTTCGCCGCGGCGCCAGGCTTCCAGCTCAATGGCCTGAAGCGCGAGGAGCTGATCGCAACCAACTCGATGCTGCTGCACGAGCTGTACTTCGCCAGCCTGGGTGGCGACGGCGTGAGCATGGAGCCGGCCATGAAGCTCGCGCTCGACGCCAACTTCGGCGACGCCGATCGCTGGCGCGAGGAGTTCACCGCGATGGGCAAGGCTCTCGGTGGTGGTTGCGGCTGGGTGCTCCTGATGTTCCAGCCGCGCGAAGGCACGCTGGTGAACCAGTGGGCCGCCGATCACACCCATGCGCTGGCTGGCGGCTTGCCTCTGCTCGCGCTGGACATGTACGAGCATGCGTACCACATGGACTACGGTGCGGCGGCAGCTGCGTACGTCGATGCCTTCATGGCCAACATCGACTGGGCAAGAGTGTATGGACGCTACCAGCAGGCGGTGCATGCGGCCGGCGAGCCCTTCGGCGCCGGTGCCGACGAGATCGGTGACGCCCAGTTGATCGACGTGCGCCGCGCAGGCGTGTTCGAGCAGGCGCGCACGATGATTCCGGGGGCTCGCTGGTGCGACCCAGCATCGGTGTCCACGTGGGCTGCGGAACAGCCCGCTGGCCGGGATGTTGTCGTGTACTGCGTCTACGGTCACGAGGTCGGCCGCGCCACCGCGATACGGCTGCGCGCGGCTGGGCTGAACGCGCGCTATTTGCAGGGCGGCATCGACGGTTGGCAGGCCGCCGGCCGGCCGCTTGCCGAGAAGGGTCGGCCGTGAGCACCGCACCCAAAGTTGCGCTGCTGTATCCGGGTGACCGCGCCGCCCGGGATCGTGCCGACCCCGCCGAGAGCCGCTTTGTGGCGTTGTTCGATGCGTTGGCGCAGGCCGGCATTGCGGCCGAGCCCGCGGTCTGGCACGACGATTTCGCCGAGGAGGTCGAGGCGCAGCTTCGGCGTGTGCAGGCGGTGCTGGTCTGGTGCAACCCGATCGAGGGCGGACGACGCCGTGATCGCCTCGACGCGTTGCTGGAAGAGGTCGCACGCGCCGGCGTGCTTGTCAGCGCACATCCGCAAGCCGTGCGTCGCCTGGGCACCAAGGACGTACTCTACGAGACCCGCGACCTGCCGTTCGGCAGCGACGTCCAGCGCATCGACAGCCCGGCGCAACTGGTCGCCGATCTACCGTTACGGCTGCAGCAAGGACCCCGGGTGCTGAAGCAGCACCGCGGGCACAGCGGCATCGGCGTGTGGCGGGTGGAGCTTGGTAGCGACGGGCTACTGGACGTGCGGCACGCTCAACGCGGCAGCGCGCCGCAGCGCATGGACCTGGCCACGCTGCGGCAGACGCTGGCGCCGCACTTTGAGCCCGACGCGGGCGGCCACCTGATCGACCAGGCGTGGCAGCCGCGGCTGCGCGAGGGCATGCTGCGCGCCTACCTCGTCGAGGACCGCGTGGCTGGCTTCGGCCACCAGGCCATCAATGCCCTGCATCCCGACGAAGCGCAGCCGGGGCCGCGGCTGTACCACGACGCCGACTGGGCTGGTGGCCAGGATCTGAAGGCACGCCTCGAGTCGGGCTGGGTCACGCAGTTGCGCGAGCGTGTCAGCCTGGAGCGCGAGCATCTTCCGCTGCTGTGGGACTGCGACTTCATGCTCGGCGAATCAGGGCCTGGCGAAGCGACTCACTGGGTGCTATGCGAGATCAACGTCAGCAGCGTGTCTCCGTTCCCGCAGTCGGCCATCGAGCCGATCGTCGAGGCGCTTCGGCGTCGCATCGGTCCGTCGGACGGGGCGCAGGGATGATGGCGGGTCTTCTGGCGAGGTTCGTGGCTCTGTTGTTCTCCGCACAGGCCTTGTGGGCCGGTGCGATCGAGGTCCGCTTCGAGCGGGTAGCAGATAACGTGTACGCGCATGTCGGCGATCTCGGCGCACGCAGCGTCGCCAATGAAGGGCTCAACGCCAACCTCGGGTTGGTCGTCACGCCAGCCGGTGCGGTGCTCATCGACAGTGGCGCCACCTTCCGAAGCGCACGGGACATCCATGCGGCCATCCGCCGCATCACCGAGCAACCCGTGCGCTGGGTCATCAACACTGGCGGGCAGGACCATCGCTGGCTAGGGAACGGCTACTTTGCGTCGATCGGTGCCGAGCTCATCGCGCATGCGGCCGCCGTGCCGGACATGCGTTCGCGCGGCGGCGATCAGCTGCAGGCGCTCCGCAACTTGCTCGGCGCGACCGCCGACGGCACCGTACCGACCCTGCCGACCCGCCTGCTGCAGGGCACGGATACGCGCCTCGAACTCGGCGGCACCGTGTTCGAGTTCCGTCACCGTGGCGGCGGTCACACGCCCGGGGACATGATGGTGTGGCTGCCGCAGTCGCAGGTCGCGTTTGCCGGCGACATCGTCTACGTCGACCGCATGCTCGCTGTGTTGCCGGTCAGCAGCACCAAGGCCTGGCTGGCGGCATTCGCGGCGCTGGAGCAATGGGCACCTCTGCGTATCGTGCCCGGCCACGGTCGCGTGACCGACCTGACGTTGGCCCGCAGGCACACGCGGGACTACCTGGAAGGCTTGCGTGCGCACATGAAGCGCGCCGTCGAGCAGGGAGTCGACATCAGCGATGCCGTCCGATCCTTCGATGCAAGTACCTTTCTGCACCTGGCCAATGCGTCCGAACTCCATCCGGGCAACGCGAACCGCACCTACCTGGAGATCGAGCGCGAGTGAACGGCAGGCCGCCGGCAGCGATTCGCTGATCGGGCGCGATCCGCGGCCAAAGGGTGGAACGACTGCTGACGCGCGTTGATCTGCCCTTGCTGCCAGAACCTCCCGGATGGCCGCTGTGCGCGAGAGCGGCCCTTCGCGGACTGAGATTGACCGACTGAGATCAGTCTGTGGACTAAACCGCTCGCGCGGTAGACGCTCCGGCCACGTCGGTGGTGGTTCGTTGCGCCCGTGACTCTGCGATGTTGGCGACCGAGGCAATCCGCCTCGGTCACCGACAGGAGCAGCATCATGGACGTCTCCACCCCGACCCCATCCGCGGCCGTCTCGCCGCTGCGCCAACGCATGCTCGACGACATGCGCATGCGCCAGTTTGCTGAGCGCACGCAGGAGGGCTACATCCGCGCCGTGCGCAAGCTCTCCACCTTCCTTGGACGCTCGCCGCACACGGCCACCGCCGAGGAATTGCGCCGCTTCCAATTGCATCTGGTGGACACCGGCACCGGCCCGGTCACCATCAACGCCAGCATCACCGGTCTGAAGTTCTTCTTCGACATCACGCTGGGCCGGCCCGAGCTGATGCTCAAGATGACGCACGTGGCCGTGCCGCGCAAGCTGCCGGTGATCCTGAGCCCCGAGGAGGTCGGCCGCCTGATCGCCGCCGCCCCCAACCTCAAGCACCAGGCCGCCATGTCGGTGGCGTACGGCGCGGGCCTGCGCGTGAGCGAGGTGGTCTCGCTCAAGGTCGGTGACATCGACGGGGAGCGCATGACCCTGCGCGTGGAGCAGGGCAAGGGCCGCAAGGATCGCTACGCCATGCTCAGCCCGGTGCTGCTGGAGCGGCTGCGCGCCTGGTGGCGGCTGGGCCACGCTCAGGGCAAGATCCGGCACGGTGGTTGGTTGTTCCCGGGCCTGGACCCCACCGACCACGTGACCGCGCGCCAGCTCAACCGCGCCGTGCACCTGGCCGCTGCCACGGCCGGCATCGACAAGCGCATCACGCCGCACGGCCTGCGCCATGCCTTTGCCACCCATCTGCTCGAGCAGAGGGTCGATATCCGCGTCATCCAGGTGCTGCTCGGACACAAGCGACTGGACACCACCACTCTGTACGCCGCCGTGGCCACAGATCTGCTGCGCCGAGTCATCAGCCCCCTGGATCACACCTCCGACAGACCCACGGGCGAACCTGCACCCGAGCCGCCAGCCCCGTAGCCGCCCGCCACCGTGCAGCGGCGACCCGCGCTGGAGGTCGCCGACATCTTCCGTGCCCACGGACCCGCCTGGCGTGACGCCCAGCGCGGTCACCTGAGCCTGGCCCAGCTCAAGGTGATGTCGGCCATCGCCCAGTGCCGCACGGCGGCACTGGGTGGCCACGTCCTGCGCTGCGACGGGTGCGGCCAAGACGAGGTCTCGTACAACTCCTGCCGCAACCGGCATTGCCCGAAGTGCCAGAGCAGCGCGGCCAAGCGCTGGCTGGATGCGCGCCAAGCCGACCTGCTGCCGGTGGAGTATTACCACGTGGTCTTCACGCTGCCGGCGCCCATCGCCGACATCGCGTACCAGAACAAGGCGGCGCAGTACGGGCTGCTGTTCGACATGGCCGCGGAGACGCTGCAGCGCATTGCAGCTGACCCGAAGCACCTGGGCGCCGACATCGGCGCCACGCTGGTGCTGCACACCTGGGGCTCGGCGCTGATGCACCACCCGCACGTGCACGGCATCGTGCCGGGAGGCGGACTCTCGCCCGACGGCTCGCGCTGGGTCCCGTGCCGGCCGGGGTTCTTCCTGTCGGTGCGCGTGCTGTCGCGGCTGTTCAGGCGCCGCTTCCTGGAGGAGTTGCAGCGGCTGCACGATGGCGGCGCGCTCAGGTTCTTCGGCGAACACGCGGCGCTGGCCGAGCGCGCCGCCTTCAGGGACTGGCTGGCGCCGCTGCGCAAGTGCGAGTGGGTGGTCTATGCCAAGCGGCCGTTCGCCGGGCCGCAGGCGGTGCTGGCCTACCTGTCGCGCTACACGCACCGCGTGGCCATCTCCAACAGCCGGCTGCTCGCGATGGACGAGCGCGGCGTCACCTTCCGCTGGAAGGACTATCGGGCCAAGGGGCACACGCGTCACAAGGCGATGACGCTGAGCCCGCAGGAGTTCATGCGCCGCTTCCTGCTGCATGTGCTGCCGGGTGGCTTCCACCGGATCCGGCATTACGGCCTGCTGGCCAACAGCAACCGGCGGGACAACTTGGCGCTGGCGCGCGAGTTGTTGCAGGTGGCGCCGCCACCGCCCGACGAGTCCGCAGGCGAAGTCGCGACTGTGCCGGCGCCGACCTTCGTGTGTGCGCACTGCGGCCACGCCATGGTGGTGCTGCGAGTGTTCTTGCGCGGCTGCCCAATCCGGGCGCCGCCAGCATCATGACGACGCGCGATCACCATCGACCAACTCGACGCCGACCAAGGCGTCCGGTGGATCGCTGCGCGCATTCCGTGATGACCGTACCTGCACGCTGCGTTGCCACTCTCTGCGACAACGCAGTGGCGCGTCGCAGGCGATCCGTGTTCGTCGGTGCGATCTTGAATAGGCGCCGCGTGCAGCTGGATCGCAGCCCCAGCGCCGCTCAATCGCCATAGCCGCGCAGTTCAACCCCCACCGTGACGTTCGCCGCGGTTTCCTCCATCGAGGCTTACGCAACACCTGCCCGGACGCACTGGGGTAGTGCGACCGCCTGCGCGGTTGGGCAGGTGTCACGCAAGCCTTAACATTTGCGGTCGCTGGCCGCCCACCCGCGAACGCGCGGTCCCCAGCACCAAGCCGTCGTTCAGGGCTGAATCTGTTCTCGCCTCCTACAACTGGCCGTGGCAGGCGATCTGTCCGGCCCGCCATTCAAGGGAAGTGCGAGTAACAACCGCAGTGGAAAGGGATGTCACCAGCCCGCGGCGCGTGCTCGCAATTCCGGGGCAACAGAGTCCTTACCGCTTCAACTGATCAAGCTTGCTTTCTATCTTGCTCCAGGCCTCGGCATCCGGCAGCGCGAGCTTGGTCTTCGTGATGGGCTTCCATTCGCGCGACAGCTCAGCGTTCAGCTTCGTGAAGTGCTGCTGGCCGGCTGGGACATCGTCCTCGGCGTAAATCGCGTTCACCGGGCACTCGGGCACGCAGACCGCGCAGTCGATGCATTCGTTCGGGTCGATGACGAGGAAGTTCGGGCCTTCGCGGAACGCGTCGACCGGGCACACATCCACGCATTCCGTGTACTTGCAGCGGATGCAGGCTTCGGTGACGACGAAGGTCATGCCGTGTGGCGCCGTAGCTCAGCCGCAGCAGGCGCCGCCAGAGCAGCACGAGTCGCCCTGGGCGCGGCCCGACGGAGTAATTGCGGGTGCAATGCGGGTGATCTCGATGCGCCAGACCGCCGGGCCGGCTTCCAGCACCGACCACTCGAATTGCCCGTAGGCACGGTCGTCGAACTGGTAGTGCAAGGGCTGCGGGTTGTGGTCGTTCACCAGCTGCAGCGACTCTCCGGTGGCCAGGGCATCGAAGTGGCCGAAGATCAGCGGGTGGCGCTCGCGCGGCGGAATGGTGCGCAGGTCCAGTTCACAAGCGGGCGGGGTCAGGGTTGCAGTCATGAATGCCTTTCAGGGCGGTGTGGAGCACTTGGGCGCGCGACATCGAACGCCCGTGGTGCGGGGAGGGAATCGAAGGTCGAGCGACGGGTGGGCAAGTCCAGATCAACCGAGCGGCTTCAGCCGTCCTTGCCGTCCAGGCGGCTGCTGAGCAGCCATGGCGTGAATCGCCACAGGTAGAACGCAAAGGCCGTTGACCAGACAGCAGCCGCCAGTGCCAGCCAGAAGGTGGTGAGCGCCGGCGCGGCCAAGGGCAGCAGCACACGGGCGACAGCGGCGCTGGCCACGAGCAGATAGGCGGCCACCTCCAGCCGAGATACGGAAAGCGGGCGGCCCGTGTGGCCCCTGGCGGTGCGCGTGACCATGCCGACGATCAAGCCCGCCGTGGCGCCCACGGCCAGGGCATGGATGCCGGCCGAAGCCGCCAAGCCGCCCACCTGGGACAAGGCCAGCAGCACGAAGCCAACGGGGAGCCAGGCGTAGGCTGCATGTAGCACCCAAAGGATGGGGCGCGACCGGGTGCGCCAGGGCTGCCAATGCCACAGGCGCGCGGCATGCAGCAGCGCCGCCGCCGCCAGGCCGATGGCGGTGACCGGGTTGGCAGGCAACAGCACCCAGGCGGCCAAGGACAAGGCCGTGACCACCAGCGTGCTGTGCTCCAGCCCGGTCGGCACCTTCAGCTGCTTGCCCGCCAGGGCGGACATGGTGAACGCCGGGATCACCCGCCCTGCGATCACGCATTCGATCATCACCACCAGCGCCAACCCAGCGTGCAGTGCACGCAGCGGGTTGATGGCCAGCCAACCCATGGCCGCCGCATGAAACGCGAGGTTGGCTGTGGCCAGCAGCAGCAGGATGGCGACGAGCGGCAGGTTGCGCCGGTTGCCGGCTTTCAGCAGCACGCGCGCCAGCACGAAGGCCACCCAGGGCAGCAAGACCATGTCCAGCAGGGCATACAGCGGATAGGGCGCCCACAAGGCCGACAGTCGCGCCGCCAGCCACAGCCCCGCCATCGCAGCCAGCGTGGCGCCACGCGGCGTGGCCAGGCCAGTCCAGGCCTTGCCGGCCGTGAGCAGGAAGCCGACGATCACTGCCACGGCAAAGCCGAACAGCATCTCGTGGGCGTGCCACAGCAGCGGCGGCATCGTCGAAGGCAGTGCCAGCCAGCCCAGGAGGCCCGCCATCCAGTACGGCACCGCAAGCATCGCGAACCACGCCGCACCCAGGTAGAAGGGGCGAAAGCCCAGGCGGAACAGCGGCCAGCCCGGCAGCGGAAAGTGCGCGCTCGACGTCGGGCTGGCTTCCGGCATGGGGGTCTTGATTGAAAGATGCAGCATGCATGCATGTTAAAGACTTGGCCGACTTAAAGCAATACACTGCGTGCATCTTTAAGGATCGCCATGCGCCTGTCCGAATACACCGACTACACCTTGCGCGTGCTGATGTACTGCGCCACGAACCGAGACCGCCTGGTCACGATCGGCGAGTTGGCCGAGCAGCACGGGCTGTCGAAGAACCACCTGATGAAGGTCGTCAACGACCTGGCCCGCCAAGGCCTGCTGGAAACCACCCGCGGCCGCGGCGGCGGCCTGCGGCTGCTGGCCGAGCCCGAAGACATCCGCATCGGCGACGTGGTGCGGGCGACCGAGACCGACTTCCGCCTGGTGGAGTGCTTCGACGCCGCCACCAACGCCTGCACGCTGTCACCCAGCTGCCGGCTGAAGCACCTGTTCGACGACGCGCTGGCGGGCTACTTCAAGGCCCTGGACGGCGCCACGCTGGCGGACATGACACAGGCCCCGCACGGCATGCCGCCGTCAACCCGGCGGCGCGTCGCGATCGTGGCCCCACCCGGCCCGCGCCGGCCTGTGAAGTCGGGCCGCGCTGCCTGATGTCTTGTCAACACCCGAACGCCATGAGCCCGTCCCTCCCCGGCCACAGCAGCCCCGCTGTCGGCTTCGAAGTGCCCCTGGAAATGCTCGCCGCCTGCCACGGGCGTGTGCAGCACCAGTGCGAAACCCTTCAGCGACTGCTGGCGCACCTGAAAGACCACGGCGCCGATCGCCCGGCGCAGGAGGCTGCGCGTGCCGTGATGCGCTACTTCGACACCGCCGCGCGCCACCACCACGAAGACGAAGAGCAGGACCTGTTTCCAGCCTTGCTGGAATCGATGGCCGGCTCGGATGCGACTTGCCTGCGCGAGCTGACTGCGGCGCTGTGCAACGATCACCGGGCGCTGGAACGACGCTGGGCCGGCTTGCGCCAGCGCTTGTCGCAAGTGACCGAGGGCCACGCGGCATCACTCGATGACCATGACGTGACAGCTTTCGTGCAACTCTACGAGCAGCACATCGCCCGCGAAGAGGACGAGCTGCTTCCCATGGCGGCTCGATTGCTGAGTGACGCCGAACTGGATCGCATCGGCCTGGCCATGCGCATCCGGCGGGGCCTGGGCTCAGCGAGTGCCTCTCAGGCCTGATCAGCGCGCCAGACTGGCCCGCCCTGCCAGGCACTGATGGCGGGTGATGCCATGACACCCTCCTTCGGATGCGCCGCGCGCACGGGGCGACCCGCAATGATCCAGTTCGCCAGCCGTTCCCCCGGCCCGCAGAACGCCGCATGCACAGCCGCGTCGGACACCGAGGCGCCGCTCAGCGCCTTGGCCCCGAAGCCCATCAGGTGCAACGCATTCATGGCGTTCATCAGCGCCGCGCCCACGCCCATCCACTGCTCGTGGGCCGGGACATCGGGCACATCGTCACGCACGCGGGCAACCAATGCCGCTAGCCCCGGGCCGTTGAATGCGCGCGCTCTGGCACGCTCGACTTCCTCGGCGCCCTGCCCCCGCTGCAAGGCACCACGCGCGAACAACTCGGCCAAGGCTTCACGTTGGCTGTCGCCCACCACAACGAAGCGAAACGGCCGCAGCCCGCCATGGTCCGGTGCGCGCAACGCCAGTTCGGCAGCACGGGCCCACTGCTCGAGCGTCGGGCCTGGCGGCGCCAGATACTTCGGCCCCACCGAATAGCGCAAGGCCAGCAGGTCCAGCAGTTCGTCCGCGGCGTTCACCCCGAGCGCCCTGCCAGGTACACCGCCGCCTGCACGCGCGAGCTGAGGTTGAGCTTGCGCAGGATGTGCTGCACGTGGATCTTCACCGTGGCTTCGGCGATGCTCAGGTCACGCGCCACTTCCTTGTTGCTGGCGCCCTTGGCGATCAGCGCAAGGATCTCGCGCTCGCGTGGCGACAGGCTGTGGATGGGGTCGGCGTCGACGGCGGGCGCAGGCGCCGAAGCCGCGCCCTGCCCGGCCTGGAACGCGCTCACGAGCTTGCTGGTCATCTCGGGGCTGACCACCGATTCACCGGCCATCGTGCGCTGGATGGCCGCAGCCAGCATCTCGCTGTCCATGGTCTTGAGCAGGTAGCCGCGGGCACCGCCGCGCAGGGCCGCTGCCAGATCGCGTTCGTCTTCGCTCACGGTCAGCATCAGCACCCGGGCCGCAGGCGCCACCGCCTTGAAGCCGGCCAGCGCGTCCACGCCGTTGACGCCCGGCATGTGGTTGTCGAGCAGGATGACATCGGGTTGCGTGGAAGCCGCGCGCTGGTGCGCCTCGTTGGCATCGCCCGCCTCGGCCACGACCTCGAAACGGGCATCGCCCGCCAGCAGCGCGATCAAGCCACGCCGAAACAACGTGTGGTCGTCGACCACCAGCACGCGGATGGGCTGCGCCGCCGTCATGCCGCCAGCCCTGCCCGCTCGGGCAGCTTCAGCACCACGCAGGTGCCCGACCCCGGCACCGAAGCCACATCAACCGTGGCGCCGATGTTCTGGGCCCGCTCGCGCATGATGCGCAGGCCCACGTGGGTTTCGTCAGGGCCGGCGCCGTCCGGGTCGAAACCGCGACCGTCGTCGCGGACTTCCACGCGCCATTGCGGCGATTGCTGCACCTCCACCCACACCTCGCGGGCGTGCGCGTGCTTGCGCACATTCGACAAGGCCTCCTGCACCACGTGCAAGACCTGCACCTGCACATCGGCCGGCAGTGGCAGGCCCTCGCCTTCGATGTCCAGGTGAGTGGTCAGGCCGGTCTGGTGCTCGAACTTCTGCAGCGTGGTCTTCAAGGCGGGGGCGATGTCTTCGTTGTTGGTGCGCGTGCGGAAGTGCACCAGCAGCTCGCGCACATCGCCCATGCTCTCGTGCAAACCGGCGTCCAGCTCAACCAGCGTCTTGTCGATGCGGGCCGCATCGGCGCTCTTGATGTCGTTGCGCAGCAGCCCGAGCTGGATCTTCAGGAAGGCCAGGCTCTGGGCGATGGAGTCGTGCAGCTCGCGGGCGATGAAGCTGCGCTCCTCGGCCACTGCCGTCTCGCGCTGCAGGGCGGCTGCGCGCAGGCCCTCGATGGCGCCCGCCAGGTGGCTGGCGATGGTTTCCAGCAGCGCGCGGTCGTCGTCAGACAACTGCCGCGGCTCGCGGTAGAACAGGTTGAGCTCACCCACCATGCGCTCGTGCAGCCGCACGGGCACGCTGATGACGGTCTGGAACCCTTCGCGCGCGCAGTGGCCCAGGCGCGCTGCCGGTCCGTCCAGCACGATCGGGATGACCTTCGTCGTCGCGCCGCCCTGGGGCTGTCCACACAGGCAATCGCCCGTGGGGATGCACAGTTCCTCGTCGATCACAGCCTGCGGAAGGCAGTCCGACGCCAGCAGCAGGTACTTGCGGTTGGCCTCGTCCGACCATCGCACCGCCGAGGCGTCGGCATGAGCCACCGCGCGAACCTGCCGGGCGATGCCCTGCGCCAAGGCCTCGAGCGTCTCGGCGCGGGCCACGAAGGCAGCCGACTCGTAGAGGGCCGCCAGGCGAGCCCGCTCGGCCTCCAGGCGCTCGGTCTTTTCCTGCACCTTCGACTCGAGGTTCTGATAGAGGCCCTGCAAAGTCGTGGCCATGCGGTTGAAGCCGGCAGCCAGCGCCCCGAACTCGTCATCGGCGCCGGGATGCACGCGCGCGGCCAGGTCGCCCGACTCCACCCGCGCCAGCCCGGCCTGCAAGCGGGCCAAGGGATTGAAGATGAAGAGGTAGGCCGAATACAGCAAGGCGATGGCGCTGGCGATGGTGAGCGCGACCATCGCAAACTGCACCGCGTTCAGAATGGCCGTCAGCCGGGCCAGGTGATGCTCGATCGCCGACACAAAGGTGTCGATGCGAGCGACGAAGGCGTCGGCCTGCTGTGCCGCGAGCTCGGCACCCGGCCCAGGCAAGGCCGTCCACGTCGCCTGGAGTTCGAGCCAGTCACGCTGCACGGCCGCAAAGGCCTGCTGCGATTCGTCGTCGTGCGGCACCAGCAGCGGGCGCGCCGGATCACCCGTGCGGAGCAGGCCCACGCTCTGGTCGAACTGCGTCAGCAGGCCCGCCATCTGTTGTGCGTCTTCGCGGGCCAAGGCCTGTGCCATGCGCCAGGTCTGCATGCGCATGCGGCCGGCCTCGTTGACGGCCGCGGCGCCGCCTTCCAGTTGCCAGGTCACCCACAGGGTCAGGCCGATCGAGGCAAACGCCATCAGCAGCAAGGCGCTGCCGACCGCACCCAGCTTGGCAGAGAGGCTCCATGAACGGCGCATGCGGTCACTGTACAGGGGGCCGCCCGCCGGCAACACCGGGCGCCGTTGAGCCACGTCAACCGGCATGCGCCACCAAAGGCCGCAGGAACCCCAGCGGATGGTGCGCCATCGCCACGGAGATCATGAACAGGTAGACGCCCAAGGCGCTGGCGTAGCTGGCACGCTGCAGCGCTGGCGTGCGCGCCCGCTTGAGGGCCAGCGAGCCGAGTACGACGTACAGCACCAGCAACATCAACTTGACACCCAGCCATGGGCTGGAAACCGGGTTCAGCGACAACATGGCCCACAGCGTGACACCGACCGCCAGCAGCAGCGTGTCGATCCCATAGCTGAGCAGCCGCCAGGGCCTGGCCATGGCCCAGCGCCGACCCGCCAGCACCAGCGCACCGCGCCCGGCAAACAGCAGGCCGCTGCTCAGCACCAGGCCGATGTGCGCGGCCTTCAGGTGCGGATACCAGGCCGTGACATCAAGCATGGCGATGGAAGCGGCTAAGCTCACAGACATGGAAATCAGCCACTTCAACGACCTCCTGGCCGCTGCGCGCCAGCAGCCCGACGCGCAGCGCCTGCTGCTGGTGTTTGCCGGGGCGAGCCTGCCCGCCGACGCCACGGCCGAACAACGCGCGCGCTTCGAAGCCGGCGAATCGGGCGAGCTGGCGCCGCTGATGTGTGTCGACAAGGACCCCGCTGAGTTGCCGGACTTCGCTGCGCTGTTGGCCGAGGCCTCTGCCATGGGCCCTGATTGGGCGCTGGTGTTCGCCGCTGCCTTGTCGGGCCAAGGAAGACAGCCCCCCGCTTCGGCGCAGGTGGAGGCCGCGCTCACACGCATGGTGGAGGCGGTGAAGTCCGGCCATTTGGACGGCCTGATTCCGTTCGACCGCCAGGGCGAGGCCGTGCACCTGGCCTGAACCGGGGCACACGCTCTCAAGAAAACGTCGGGCCGCCCCAAGTTTTCTTGCGCCCCCGCGGGGGGCAGGGTCGGGCTTGCCCGAGCCTGGGGGGCTCATAAGCGGGTGCTCTCTTCGTCGCGCTGCGGCTCGGGGGCGTGCGCCACGTAGGGCCCGGTCCCGGCGTTGTCGGCCTGCGCTGCCGGCACGAAGCCACCGCGCTGCACGTCGAAGACATGCACCTCGCCGTCCTCGATGACGTAGTGCCAGCCGTGCAGGGCCAGCGTGCCCGCTTCGACGCGTTCGCGCACCATCGGGTAGTCCATCAGCCGCTCCAGTTGCAGCACCACCGCACGCTGCTCGGTGCGGCGCAGCACATCGGGCCCCGGCTCGGCCACCGGCAGCGCCGCCTCGCGGCCCAGTTCCAGCCATTGCGCCAGGTGCTTGGCCGCGGGTGGTACATCGCCGTACAGGGCCCGGACCGCGCCGCAGTGGCTGTGCCCACACACGACGATGCGCCTCACCGCCAGGTTGAGCACGGCGAACTCGATCGCGGCCGCCGTGCCATGGAAGCCCTGGCTCTGGTCGTGTGGCGGCACGAAAGCACCCACGTTGCGCACCAGGAACAACTCGCCCGGGCCGGCACCCGTCAACAGGTAAGGCACGAGGCGCGAGTCGCTGCAGCCAATGAACAAGGTCATCGGGTGCTGGCCATCGTCGACCAGGTGCCGGAAGTGGCTGCGCTGCAGCGGGAAAGCTTCGGTCTGGAAGCGTTGCAGGCGCTGCAGCAGTTCGTCGGGCATGGCCTTGAGTCTCTGAAAGACGCTACTGCACCAGCGGCGACGCGGCCGCTTCCAGGTCCACGCCCACCAGCGTGGCCTCAGCCGCCAGCAACTGCAGGTACTGCCGCAGCGCCGTGGCAAAGGCCTGCTGCCGAAGGCCCTGCGCCACCGCCGACTTCACCGCTTCGAAGGCCGGGTCCAGGCCCGCTTGCCGCGCCTGCACTTCCACCACGTGCAGGCCGAAGCGGCTGTGCACCAGGCGCGGCAACACGCCGACTTCGGGCTTGCCGAAGATCTCGCGGGCGAGCTCCGGCGCGCAGTCCTCAACCGTCAGCCAGCCCAGGGCGCCGCCATCGGCGCCGCTCGGGCAGTTGGAGGTGGACGCCGCTGCGGCAGCGAACCGATCCTCACCGCCTGGCGTTGCGCAGCGCACGTCCAGCAGGCAGGCCTCGGCGCGTTGACGCAGGGCGTTGACGTCCACGCCCGGCGTGACCGCAAACAGCACATGGCGCAGCTGCACCCGTTCGCCCACCGCGTAGCGGCCACGCTGGGCCGCGTGATGGCGGCGCAGCGCTTCTTCCGAGGGTTCGGGCAGGTGCAGTTCACGGTCCAGCAAGGCCTCGATGGCGGTGCCGGCTTCTTCGGTCATCGCACCGCCCAGGGGCAGCGGGTCATCAGCGGCCAGCAGGCCGGCCTGGATGGCTGCCTGCCGCAGCAGTTCGGCGCAGGCACGTTGCCGCAAGGCTTCGGCCGTCAGGCCTTCCTGGGGATAAGCGAGCACGACCCCGTTGACCTGCGGGCCGAGAGAGATGGGAGTGGTCATGATCCGAGCCTTTGAAGGGGGGGGACGAAAGAGCGGTCAGCCGACACGCCGCGCAGCGTTCTGCGAAGCCGGCACATTCAGCCGACGCGCACGCACCATCTGGTACGGGCGCACCAGGTAGGCCAGCGTGCCGAACCCGCTCCACACGTGCACCAGGCGGCTGAACGGGAACAGCAGGAAGATCGTCATGCCCAGCAGCATGTGGGCCTGGAAGTGCCAGTCCACACCGGCCACCAGCGCCGCATTGGGCTGCATCAGCACGATGCCCTGCAGGTACTCGGCCAGGCGCAGCATGGTCTGCGGGTCCTTCACATGGTGCAGCGACGCCGGCAGCGTGCTCAGGCCGATGACCAGTTGCACCCACAGGATGACGAGGATGACGATGTCCGTGCGGTGGCTGGTCAGGCGGATGCGCGGGTCAAACAAGCGGCGGTGCAGCAGCATGGTCAGCCCGATGAAGCACAGGCCGCCTGCGATGCCACCGGCCACCACCGCGATCAACTGCTTCTGCGAGGCCGTGACGAAGATCTCATACACAAAGTGCGGCGTGAGCTGCCCGAACAGGTGACCGAAGAACAGGAAAAGGATGCCGCCGTGGAACAGGTTGCTGCCCCAGCGCAATTGCGCCTTGCGCAGCAGCTGTGAGCTGTCGCTCTTCCAGGTGTATTGGTCGCGGTCGAAGCGGGCGAGGCTGCCCATCAGGAACACGGCCAGGCAGAGGTACGGATAGACGTTGAAGGCGAAGTTGTGAAGGGTGTTCATGCGGACGCTCCCGGTGTGACAGGGTTGGCGCGTGCCGTGTGACTCACGGGCGTGCGCACGATCTGAATCGGTTGCGGCTGGCCCGGCCGGGCCTGGCCGGAGGTCGAGCAGCCATCGAAGGCCATAGGCTCTGCCCAGCTTTCATCCAGCTCAGGCTCGGGCGGCACATCGACCGCCTGTGACTTTTCGCCGGCTAGGTCGAGCAGCGCGGCCAGCACGCAGGCATGGGCCGCCTCACGCCGCAGCAGCGCACTGAAGATCACCTGCAGGATGTGCGCGATCTCGCCCAGGAAAGCCTTGGCCTGCGCGGGCGGTTGGGTGGATGCGTACTGCAGCACCACCGTCAGGTGGTCGGGCAGTTCGCCCGGCGCCAGGAAAAGGCCCGCAGCCTCGTAGGTCTGGCACAGGTCCACCATCGCCGGGCCACGGTCGCGGCTGTCGCCGTGCACGTGTTCGAAGAGGTGCAGCGCGGTGCCGCGGCCACGGTCGAAGAGTTCGACATGGTCGGCCTCCACGTCCAGCGGGCGGCGACGCGCCAGGCGCGTGATGAGCGCATCCAATTCAGCCAGGCGCGCCGCGCTGAGTGCGCCTTCGTCGCGCAGCGCCGTCTGCAGCTCAGGCAGATGGGCTCGCAGCTCCGCGTCGGGGTAGCTCAACAGGTGGGCCAGCACACGCAGGCTCACCGTCATTGGCTTGGGAGGGGTGGCAAAGAAGCCCATGTTCAGACTCCTGCCTTGATGGGGATGGTGCGCTTCTTCTCGGTGCCGAAGAGGCTCGTTTCGGTGACGCCCTCGCTGCATCCGTTGCCGAAGCTGAAGCCGCAGCCACCGCGCACGTTGAAGGCGTTCTCGGCGTACTCGCGGTGCGTGGTGGGGATGACGAAGCGGTCTTCGTAGTTGGCGATCGCCATCACGCGGTACATCTCTTCCACCTGGTTCACGCTCATGCCCACCTGGTCAATGGCGGCGGCGTTGACCACCCCGTCCACGTGCTTGCTGCGCTGGTAGGCGCGCATCGCCAGCATGCGCTCCAGCGCGCCGACCACCGGCACGGTGTCACCGGCCGTCAACAGGTTGGCCAGGTACTTGACGGGGATGCGCAGCTGGTTGACGTCAGGGATCTCGCCGTTGGTGCCCACATGGCCCGCGTTGGCGGCGGCCGTGATGGGGCTCAGTGGCGGCACATACCAGACCATCGGCAGCGTGCGGTACTCGGGGTGCAGCGGAAGGGCCACCTTCCACTCCACCGCCATCTTGTAGACCGGGCTGTTGCGGGCCGCGTCCATCCAGTTGTCGGGGATGCCGTCGAGCTTGGCCTGCGCGATGACCTTCGGGTCGAACGGGTCCAGGAAGATGTCGAGCTGGGCCTGGTACAGGTCCTTGTCGTTGACGACGCTCGCGGCTTCTTGAATGCGGTCGGCGTCGTACAGCAGCACGCCCAGGTAGCGGATGCGGCCAACGCAGGTTTCGCTGCACACCGTGGGCTGCCCCGCCTCGATGCGCGGGTAGCAGAAGATGCACTTCTCGGCCTTGCCGCTCTTCCAGTTGTAGTAGATCTTCTTGTAGGGGCAGCCGCTGACGCACATGCGCCAGCCGCGGCACTTGTCCTGGTCGATGAGGACGATGCCGTCTTCCTCGCGCTTGTAGATCGAGCCACTGGGACACGATGCGACGCAGGCCGGGTTCAGGCAGTGCTCGCACAGCCTGGGCAGGTACATCATGAAGGTGTTCTCGAACTGGCCGTAGATGTCCTTCTGGATGTCGTCGAAGTTCTTGTCCTTCGAACGCTTGCTGAACTCACCGCCCAGGATCTCTTCCCAGTTCGGGCCCCACTCGATCTTCTCCATGCGCTTGCCCGTGATCAGGCTGCGCGGCCGCGCGGTGGGCGCGTGCTGCATCTCGGGCGCCGACTGCAGGTGGTCGTAGTCGAAGGTGAAAGGCTCGTAGTAGTCGTCGATCTGCGGGAGGTTCGGGTTGGCGAAGATCTTCATCAAGAGCTTCCACTTGCCACCCTGGCGCGGTTCGATGCTGCCGTTGGCCTTGCGGACCCACCCGCCATTCCACTTGTCCTGGTTCTCCCACTCCTTGGGGTAGCCGATGCCGGGCTTGGTCTCGACGTTGTTGAACCAGGCGTACTCCACGCCGGGGCGGCTGGTCCACACGTTCTTGCAGGTCACGCTGCAGGTGTGGCAGCCAATGCACTTGTCCAGGTTCAGCACCATGCCGATCTGTGCGCGTACTTTCATGCTCTTGCTCCTAGTCTGATCGGCGGGTTCAAGGGTTCTCGCCCTGGCCCTGGTAGGCCGCGGCGAGGTGGTCATCGGCCGGGGTGTCCAGCCAGTCGACCTTGGCCATCTTGCGCACCACCACGAACTCGTCGCGGTTGGTGCCGATGGTTCCGTAGTAGTTGAAGCCGTAGCTGAACTGCGCGTAGCCGCCGATCATGTGGGTGGGTTTCAGCACAATGCGCGTCACGCTGTTGTGGATGCCACCGCGCACGCCGGTGATCTGTGACCCCGGCGTGTTGATGATCTTTTCCTGCGCGTGGTACATCAGCAGCATGCCGGGGTTCACGCGCTGGCTCACCACCGCACGGGCCGCGATGGCGCCGTTGATGTTGAAGACCTCGACCCAGTCGTTGTCCTCGATGCCGCTGCGCTTAGCGTCGTCTTCACTCAGCCACACCACCGGGCCGCCGCGGTTCAGCGTCAGCATCAGCAGGTTGTCGCTGTAGGTGCTGTGGATGCCCCACTTCTGGTGCGGCGTGATGAAGTTGAGCAGGATCTCCTTCTCACCGTTCGGCTTGATGTTGTGGATGCCGGCGGTGGTCTTCAGGTCCACGGGAGGGCGGTAGCTGCTCAGGGCTTCACCAAAGGCAATGACCCACGGGTGATCCAGGTAGAACTGCTGGCGCCCCGTGAGCGTGCGCCAGGGGATCATCTCGTGCACGTTGGTGTAGCCGGCGTTGTACGAGACGGTCTCGCTCTCGATGCCGCTCCACGTCGGGCTGCTGATGATCTTGCGCGGCTGCGCCTGCACGTCGCGGTAGCGGATCTTCTCGTCCTCGCGGTACAGCGCCAGGTGGGTGTGGTCGCGACCCGTTTGCTTTCCCAATGCCTGCCAGGCCTTCACCGCCACGTGGCCGTTGGTCTCTGGCGCCAGTTGCAGGATGACCTCGCAGGCGTCGATGTCGGTCACGATCTTCGGCATGCCCTTCGTCACGCCTTCGGTAAGCGTGGTGCCGTTGAGCTGTCCCAACTGCTCGACCTCGGTGCCGGTCTTCCAGCCGATGCCCTTGCCGCCGTTGCCCAGCTTGTCCATCAAGGGGCCAAGGGCGGTGAAGCGCTTGAACACGTTCGGATAGTCGCGCTCCACCACGGTGATCTGCGGCGCGGTCTTGCCCGGGATCAACTCGCACTGGCCCTTCTTCCACTCCTTTACCTCGAAGGGCTGGGCCAGTTCGCCGGCGGTGTCGTGCATGATCGGCGTCAGCACCACCTCCTTCTCCACGCCCAGGTGGCCCACGCAGACTTCGCTGAAAGTCTTGGCAAAACCCTTGTAGATCTCCCAGTCGCTGCGGCTCTGCCACACTGGGTCCACGGCCGCACTCAGCGGGTGGATGAAGGGGTGCATGTCGCTGGTGTTGAGGTCGTTCTTCTCGTACCAGCTGGCCGTGGGCAGCACGATGTCGCTGTACAGGCAGGTGGTGCTCATGCGGAAGTCCAGCGTCACCACCAGGTCGAGCTTGCCGACTGGCGCGTGCTCATGCCACTTCACTTCTGATGGCTTGGCATCGTCGGCACCCAGGTCCTTGCCCTGGATGCCGTTTTCGGTGCCCAGCAGGTGCTTGCAGAAGTACTCGTGGCCCTTGCCCGATGAACCCAGCAGGTTGCTGCGCCAGACGAAGAGCACACGCGGCCAGTTCTGCGGCGCGTCCGGGTCTTCGCAGCTCATCTGCACCGTGCCGTCCTTCAGCGCCTTGACGACATAGTCCTTGGGCGCCAGGCCGGCCGCCGTGGCGTCCTTCACCACCTGCAGCGGGTTGGTCTTGAGCTGCGGCGCGCTGGGCAGCCAGCCCATGCGCTCGGCGCGCACGTTGTAGTCGATCATGCTGCCGGCAAACGCGGCCTTGTCCGCGAGCGGCGAGACGATCTCTTCCATGCCCAGCTTCTCGTAGCGCCACTGGTCGGTGTGGGCGTAGAAGAAGCTGGTACTGTTCATCTGGCGCGGCGGGCGGATCCAGTCCAGCGCGAAGGCCAGCGCGGTCCAGCCGGTCTGCGGGCGAAGCTTCTCCTGGCCCACGTAGTGCGCCCAGCCGCCGCCGCTCTGGCCGATGCAGCCGCACATCATCAAGAGGTTGATGACGCCGCGATAGTTCATGTCGGCGTGGTACCAGTGGTTCATGGCCGCGCCGATGATCACCATGCTCTTGCCGTGCGTCTTGTGCGCGTTCTCGGCGAACTGGCGCGCCACGGTGATGATCTGGTCGCGCGGCGTGCCGGTGATGCTTTCGGCCCAGGCCGGCGTGTAGGCGGCGTTGTCCTCGTAGCTCTTCGCACCGCTGCCCAGTCCGCGGTCGATGCCGTACTGCGCCACCTGCAGGTCGAACACCGTGGCCACCAGGGCCTCGCGGTGCTCGCCTTCCTTGCCCAGGCGCAGGCGCACGGCGGGCACCTTGACGAAGTTGACTTCGCCGTTCTGCACGTTCGACTTGAAGTGCGGCGTGGTCACGCCGCCGAAGTACGGCAGGCCGATGCTGACGACCTCATGCGCTTGCGGGCCATCCTCGATGACCGACAGCTTCAGCTTCACGTCGGTGCCGTGGCGCGCTTCCTTGCTCTCCAGATTCCACTTGCCCTGGTCCACGCCGCCTTCTGGCGTCCAGCGGAAGCCGATGCTGCCGTTGGGCAGCACGGCGCGGCCGTTCGTGTCGAAGGCGACGGTCTTCCACTCGGGGTTGTTCTCCTGCCCCAGCTTGCCGTTGAAGTCGCTGGCGCGCAGGTAGCGGTCGGGCACCAGGGTCTTCGTGCCGTCGGGCAACTGGTGTTCCTTCAGCATCACCAGCAGCGGCAGGTCGGTGTAGCGCCGCGCGTAGTCGTCGAAGTACGGACTGCGCTGTTTGAAATAGAACTCGTTGAGCGCCACGTGGCCCATGGCCATGGCCAGCGCCGCATCCGTGCCCTGCTTGGGGTGCAGCCAGATGTCGGCCAGCTTGGCCACCTCGCTGTAGTCGGGCGTGATGGCCACCGTCTTCGCGCCCTTGTAGCGCACCTCGGTGAAGAAGTGCGCGTCGGGTGTGCGGGTCTGCGGCACGTTGCTGCCCCAGGCCATGATGTAGGTGCTGTTGTACCAATCGGCACTCTCGGGCACGTCGGTCTGCTCGCCCCACACCTGCGGGCTGGCCGGCGGCAGGTCGCAGTACCAGTCGTAGAAGCTCATGCACACGCCGCCGATCAGGCTGAGGTAGCGGCTGCCGGCGGCGTAGCTGACCATGCTCATCGCCGGAATGGGGCTGAAGCCGATCACGCGGTCGGGGCCGTGCGTTTTGATCGTGTAGACGTTGCTGGCCGCGATGATCTGGTTGACCTCGTCCCAGCTGCTGCGCACGAAGCCGCCCATGCCGCGTACCTTCTGGTAGTCGCGCCGCGCAGCGTCGTCTTCGACGATGGTGGCCCAGGCGTCGACGGGCGTCTTGGCTGTCTTCATAGCGGCGCGCCAGCGCTCCAGCAGGCGGCCGCGCACCATCGGGTACTTCACGCGGTTTGCGCTGTACAGGTACCAGCTGTAGCTGGCGCCGCGGGCGCAGCCGCGCGGCTCGTGGTTGGGCATGTCCCAGCGGGTGCGCGGGTAGTCGGTCTGCTGCGTCTCCCAGGTGACGATGCCGCCCTTGACGTAGATCTTCCAGCTGCAGCTGCCGGTGCAGTTCACACCGTGGGTGCTGCGCACGATCTTGTCGTGCGCCCAGCGGTTGCGGTAGGCGTCTTCCCAGGTGCGGTCTTCACCGGTGGCAAGACCGTGGTCGCCCGAGAAGGTCTCCTTGGGCAGCGAGAAGTGGGTGAGTCGGTCCAGGAAGTGGCTCATGGGGTCGTCCTTGGGGAAATCGGCAGCAGGTGCTGGGTCAGCAGGGATGGGGTGCGTTGCGGCGGCTGCAGGCCCACCAGGTCAACGCGATGCACGAGAGGTAGAAGGCGATGAACAGCCCCAGCGCCGCCGCCGGGCTGCCCGTGAGCGCCAGCGAGGAGCCGAAGCTCTTGGGAATGAAGAAGCCGCCGTAGGCGCCGATGGCACTGGCGAAGCCCAATGCCGCAGCGGCTTCCACCGCGCCTTCCTTGGCGGCCTGGGCTTGGGCGGTGGGCAGAGGTTCGGCGTTGCGCAGCCGCGCGCCAATGAACAGCGTGGACGTCATGCGGAAGGTGCTGCCGTTGCCCACCCCGGCAGCGGCGAACACCAGTCCGAAGGACGCCAGGAAGCCGCCGAGAGCGCCTGCCGGCCCTGCAGGACCGGTGCCGGGCAGACACGCCAACGCCAGTGCTGCGCCGAGTGCCATGGCCGTGAAGGACCAGAAGGTGACGCGGGCGCCGCCCCAGCGGTCGGCCCACCAGCCGCCCAGCGGGCGCAGCAGCGCGCCGATCAGCGGCCCCAGCCAGACGAGTTGCAGGGCCTCGCTGTGCTGGAACTGGCTTTTTGTCAGCATGGGCAGCCCGGCCGCCAGGCCGATGAAGCTGCCGAAGCTGCCCAGGTACAGCCAGCACATCAGCCAGGTGTGCCGGCGCGTGAAGATCACGGCCTGCTCGGCGAAGCCGGCTCGTGCGTCGGCCAGGTCGTCCATGCCAAACGCCGCCGCCAGCGTGCTGGCCAGGATCAGCGGCACCCAGACGAAACCCGCGTTCTGCAGCCACATCGGGCCCTGCGGCGTGTCTTGTGCGGGCCCGCCGAAGGCGCCGAAGACGCCCACGCCGATGACCAGCGGCACCAGCCACTGCGCCAGCGCCATGCCCAGGTGGCCGAGTCCGGCGGTCAAGCCCAGCGCGTAGCCCTTGCGCTCGTTCGGGTAGAAGAAGCTGATGTTGGCCATCGAGCTGGCGAAGTTGCCGCCCCCCAGGCCGCAAAGCAGCGCCAGCACCACCATCCACTCGAAAGCCGTGCCCGGGTCCTGCACCGCCAGGCCCAGGCCCACGGCGGGCAGCAGCAGGCTGGCGGTGGTGAGCACGGTGAAGCGGCGCCCGCCCAGCACCGGCACGGCGAAGGCGTAGAAGATGCGCAGCGTCGCGCCGCACAGCGCCGGCAGCGCCGCCAGCCAGAACAGCTGGTTGGTGGAGTAGCGGAAGCCCGCCGCCGGCAGGTGCACCACCACCACCGACCACAGCATCCACACCGCGAACGACAGCACCAGCGAAGCCACCGACAGCCACAGGTTGCGCGTGGCCACGGTGTGCCCGGTGGTCGCCCAGAAGCGGCGGTCCTCGGGGTTCCAGTGGTGGACGATGGCCATGAGGGTCAGGCGTTGGCGTGAGGGCGGCGTCGGTGCTGGCTGAGGCTCAGGGGTTCTTCACGTAGGCATTGCCACGCAGATAGAACCACCAGTTCAGCACCAGGCACACCGCGTAGAAGACGGCGAAGCCATACATCGCGAGCTGCGGCGTGCCGGCCTTGATCTGCGCGCCGATGACCACCGGGGCAATGAAGGCACCGTAGGCCGCGATGGCGGAAGTCCATCCCAGCACCGGGCCGGCCTGCGTGCGGTCGAAGATGACGCCGATGGTGCGGAAGGTGCTGCCGTTGCCGATGCCGCTGGCCAGGAACAGCAGCATGAACAGGCCCAGGAACATCGGGAAGTACTGCTCGGGCGTGGCCGAGCCGTAGGCCTGCATCATCACGTAGCCCACCGCCACCGAGGCCCCGGCCATCACCACCGAGATCACCTGCGTGACGATGGAGCCGCCCAGCTTGTCGGAGATCCAGCCGCCGATGGGCCGCACCGCAGCACCCACGAAGGGGCCGATCCAGGCGTAGGTCAGGGCTGACGGTGCGTTCGGGTTCTTCAGCGTGTGCTGCATCACGCCGTTGGCATCGGGGATGTGCTGAAAGCCGAAGATCACCGTGATGGCCAGCGGCAAGGCCATCGAGAAGCCGATGAAAGAGCCGAAGGTGACGATGTACAGCGCCGTCATCGACCAGGTGTGCTTGTTGCCGAAGATCGCAAACTGCTTCTTCACGCCTTCCTTCATCTCACCGAAGGCGGCCAGCTTCATCACCGCCAGCGCCAGCACGATGTCCAGCGGGATGGCCACCCACATGTTCAGCAGGCCCAGTCCGGTCGGCGCCGGCAGGTACAGCCACAGCATGAAGATCGACGGGATGAAGGCCAGCGTGTAGAGATAGGTGATCTTCGAAAACGCCACCAGCGGCGACCCGGTGCCGGGCGACACGGTCTTCAGGTTGTTCATCCCCCACCAGCACAGCACCGACAGCGGCACCAGCGAGAGCAGCCAGGCGAAACCGGCGTTCTGAATCCAGGTGGGCGTGCCCGCGGCAATCTTCCCGAAGATCCAGCCGCTGTCCTTCACCAGCGTCATCGGCTCGCCGCCGAAGGCACCGAACAGCCCGACGGTCATCACCAGCGGGATGACGATCTGCATGGTCGTCACACCGAAGTTGCCCAGGCCCGCGTTCAGGCCCAGCGCCGTGCCCTGCAGCCGCTTCGGGAAGAAGGTGCTGATGTTGGACATCGAGCTGGCGAAGTTGCCGCCGCCCACGCCGCTCCACAACGCCATCAGCTGGAACGCCCACAACGGCCAGTCGGGGTTCTGCAGCGCAATGCCGGTGCCCAGGGCCGGCGCCAGCAGCATGGCCGTGGTCAGGAAGATGGTGTTGCGCCCACCGGCCAGGCGGATGAGGAAGCTGGCCGGGATGCGCATCGTTGCGCCCGATATGCCGGCAATCGCCGTGAGCGTGAACAACTCGGCCTGGGTGAACGGAAACCCCAGGTTGAGCATCTGCACGGTGATGATTCCCCACATGCCCCAGACCGCGAAGCCGCACAGCAGTGCGGGCACCGAGATCCAGAGATTGCGGTAGGCGACCTTCTTGCCGGTGGCGTTCCAGAAGGCGTCGTCTTCGGGGCGCCAGTCGGCGATGTCGGGGCCGCGGTCGGCACCCGGCGTGGCCGGTGCAGCGGTGGTGGTCGTGTTCATGGTGTGTGTTCCTTGGCGCCTTCAGCGCGCGGGGCTGGCGGCCAGGGGTGACGCCGCAGCGTTGCGCCCCATCAGTTCGGTCTTGCGCACCTCGGTCCAGTACATCCAGATCAGCGAGACCCAGACCACGCCGTACATCAGCATGAAGGCGCTGGAACGGATGCCCGTGAAGTCCATCAAGGCGCCGAACATGATCGGCAGCACGAAGCCACCCAGCCCACCGGCCAGCCCGACGATGCCGCTGACGGTGCCGATGCTCCCGGGGTAGTCGTTGCCGATGTACTTGAAGACGCTGGCCTTGCCGAAGGCCCAGGCGATGCCCAGGATGAACATCAGGCCGGTGAAGGCATAGACGTTCAGGCCAACGTGGAAGGTCTTGGGGCCGTTCACGGTGAGCACCGTGAAGTCGGTCTGCGGATAGCTCAGCAGGAACAGGCACACCCAGCTGACCCACAGCACCCACCAGGTGACCTGGTGCGCACCGTACTTGTCGGACAGCACACCGCCCATCGCGCGCAGCACGCCGCCGGGCAGGCTGAAGCAGGCGGCCAGCAGCGCGGCGGTCTGGATCGAAAGGCCGAACTCGCCCACGTAGTACTGCACCATCCACAGCGCCAGCGCCACGTAGCCGCCGAACACGATGCTGTAGTACTGGCAGTACTTCAGCACCTTGGGGTCCTTCAGCATCTTCAGCTGGTCGGTGAACTTCACGTTCGACGGCACCAGGTGCGTCGGATCGCTGCTGCTGCCCAGCCAGAACAGGATGACCGTACCCAGCATCACCGCGGCATAGACCTGCGGCACCAGCGTCCAGCCGCCCAGCAACAGCAAGGCGGGCGCCGCGAACTTGTTGACCGCCGAGCCCGAGTTGCCGGCCCCGTAAACGCCCATCGCCATGCCCTGGCGGCTCTTGGGGAACCAGCGCGCGACATAAGGCGTGCCGACCGAAAACGAGCCACCCGCCAGGCCCACGAACAGGCCGATCACCAGGAAGTGCCAGTACGCCGTGGCGTAGCTCATCAGCCAGATCGCCGGCACGGTGGCGGCCATCAGCACCGTCATCACGATGCGGCCGCCGTACTTGTCGGTCCAGATGCCCAGCGGCACGCGGATCAGCGAACCGGTGAGCACCGGCGTGGCCATCAGCAGGCCGAACTCGGTGGCGTTGAGACCCAGTGTCTTCTTCAGCGGGATGCCGATGACGCCGAACATCATCCACACCATGAAGCACACGGTGAACGCGATGGTGCTGACGATGAGCACGGACCACGCCTGGCGTGGGATGGGGGTGGTGGGGGTGGCCATGGAACAGACTCGTCTTGGGTGTGACGAGACTGTCCGCCCGCGGGGGCCCCGTGAATATCCGCACGCTGGCCAGGTGAGGTGCGGCAGAAGAACGATGGCGCCATGCCGGCCCATAGTTCTGAAGAACTACTGCGGGGCCCTTGGGTTCAGGCCTTGATCTGGCTCAACACGAACGGATGCGGGCCTCGCCCAGACTGGGTCCAAACTTCAAGCCAGTATCCGGCTGGCCCCAGCATGTCGCCTGACCTGACCCAGCGTGCCAGCGCGCTGATCGAACACATCTGCACGCGGTTTCACGAGGGCCATCGCCGTGCGTTGCCGCCCTTGCTGGCCCTGACCGGCCAGTTGGAAGCGCAAGGCATCGCCTGTGACCTGACGGGCGAATTGCGTGCCATCGGCGAAGCGCTGGAACAGCACATGTTCAAGGAAGAGATGCGCTTGTTCCCGATGATGGAGCAAGGGGGCAACACGCTGATCGGGCGCCTGATCGAGGACCTGCACCGCGAGCATGTCGACCACGAAGCTGCGATGAGCGGTTTCCGGGCGCGACTGCAAGGCTTGGAAGCTGCCTGCGGCGCGGAGCCGTCCATCCAAGAGCTCGTGAAAGGCGTTGACGCCCTGGCGACAGACCTGGCCGCGCACATCCGCGCGGAAGACAGCGAGCTCTTTCCCCTCTTTGCCAAGCCGCCGAAGTTTGCTGTGGCGGCTGCATTCAAGCCGTAGCACCCAACCCCTGCACCCATGTCAACCACCCTCACGCTTCCGCACGCCCTGCCATCAGATCCATTGGCACTCATCGAATACATCCTCGAACGTTTTCATGAGGTTCACCGCCAGCAGATGCCCGAATTGATTCGGCTTGCCACCCAGGTGGAAGCGGTGCATGCCGACCACCCGGCAGCGCCCTACGGCTTGGCGGCTCTGCTGAAGTCGATGTACGCGGAGCTGCTGCAGCACATGGACAAGGAGGAATCGATCCTGTTTCCCATGCTTGCGCGCGGCGGCACCCCCTTCGTTGTCCATCCGATCGGTGTCATGCGAGCTGAGCATGAGGAACACGCTGAGAACCTCGTGCGGTTGATGACCCTGACGCGCAACGCCGAGCCACCCGAGGACGCTTGCAGCACGTGGCGCCAGCTGTGCATCGGCGTCAAACAATTTGCTGGTGACCTGGAGCAGCACATTCACATCGAGAACGACGTGCTGTTTCCCCGGTTTGAGTCGATGCGGCGCTGACAGACCGGCCCAGCGGCCTCTGGCACTCCTTGCTTCTACGTGTATAGCCCACCGAGCGCGCTTGTCGCCAGGGCTTTGATCACAGTCAGCTCTTTCCGCAACCGGTCAGCGGCAACGCGACCGTGAAGGTCGCAGTTCAGTCTGAAGCGGTCCGCCAAGCAAGAGCTCGCCATCTCCACACTTGCCCGGAGTCGCATCGAGGAGCGGACCGTACGGCCGCTGCATCTTTGGTGCGGCCACATGTGCTGCCGCACCACGACGTGAACAAGCTTGGCCATCACGGCGGCGTCAGCCGGAGCCAGCATCCCAGCTGATTCGACGTCCCCGTGGCTGAGCAGGGTTCGAAAGGCAAACTGCTCCAGGGCACAAGAAGATCGCCCCACCGGATGTCCGGCGGGGCGAAGATGGAACGTTTGGTCTGAATGCCTTCAGTGCAACGGCAGGCGCTGGGTAGGTGCCTCGTCACCAGAGATGCCAAGAGCACTTGGCCCCAAGTGCAAGTGCAGCGACCGCCCCTTCAGACGCGCCGGGTCCACATGCACGACCTTCAGATGAACATCGTCACCCAACAGCCTGATGACGTAGCTCACAGCACCAGCGATGACCGCTAGTCCCGCAGGCGATGGCCGTGCCGGCGAGACCAGCGCCTTCCGGAGTTCGGCCGGCAGAGGCGACGCCGTCACCACGACGTCGTCGTCGGTGACCATCGCGACCCGCAGCGCATCGACGCTCACAGCATCAGCTGCATAGCGCCGCATGTCCGTGTCGCCAAGGTCTGCGAGCAGAACCGCAAGGTGGCTGCCGGCTCGGATGTAAAGCAGCATCAACGCTGACGCCTCGTAGTAGAGCATTGCAGATGCCAGCGCAGCAGAGCTGCCGCGATGCATCAACTGCAGCATGGCCGCCGGAACTCGGATAGCGAAGGTCGGCCCGGGCGGCACGGAACTACTGGTGGTGCCAAGGCCGGGCGTGGCGCTCGCGTCGACAATGGTTGCGCGGCCGAAGGCGACTCCGTTCACGATGGTCTGCTGGGAGAACTGGGGGATCTTCTTCATAGGGTTTCCTGATCGGAACAAGGCGTTCCTGCCCTGTGTAGTGACCGACAGACCATCCAACGCGGCGTCGAAGATCCACAGATTCCCTGATGCAGGGAGGCACGCCTCTCCCGCGCCTGCTCGATGGGGTTTCGGCTTGTTCTGGGACGTACACACGTCCAACCCCCACTTGGAGATCGGCGACGAACCTGGCATGCCGACAAAGAAAAGCCGGAGCGAACCCCGGCTTTCGAATCACTCCTCACGCACTCCTCAGAGGCGCGTCACTTCGGTACTCCACTTCTGAGCCTTACCCTGCCGGTACCGCACGTCGACTCGAAACGCGACCCGCACCTTGTCGACCACGACCCCTGCGGCGGCCTCCGCGGTCGCAGCGCCGGGCACGAACTCGACCTCGAACACCGACTCGCCGCGACGTGGCCTTGCCACCAGGGCGAAACGTGTGACCAGCCTTGAGAGAACCGCCCTCACCTCGTGCATCTCGGAGCCACCGCCCAGCAACTTGTCGAGCAGCGGTCCGACATCCACGACCAGGTGGCGCTTCAGCTCGGCAGCCGTGAGCAAGCCCTGCTCCCGCTTGAGTTCCTCGAGTCGCCTCTCCGCGTCACGCAGCTCACGCGAAACCTGCTCGAGCGCCGTGACGACGGCATCCGCTCCGACCTCGGCATTCGCAGCCAGTTGCACGAGCCTCTCCTGGCGTCCGCGCAACTGCTTCGCACGCGCGGTGAGTTCGGTCTCCTCCTCGGACTTCGGAGCGCTCAGCCTGGAGCGGATGCGCCCACGGAGTTCGTCCATGACCGGAGGCGAAAAGAGCTCTCGGAGTGCCGCGGCCATCGCAGCGGTCGCTGCGCCAACTGACGTGTACCCCATCCACTGCTGGGCCGCCGCAGCCTTCACGGCGTGTTCGCACGATGGGCAGGACGCCGCACCGCCGGTTGGCGAGAACTTGAATGACAGCTTGCACCCGCAGTCGCCACAGCGAAGCAGCCCGACGAGACAGTGCCTGACTCCTCCGCGCAGACGTTGCCCCTTCGGCGGATTGCACGCTGACCACGTCTCGTCGTCGACGAGTCGCAGATGCTCCCTCGGGAACTCGGCGGTCTCGGGCTCCTGGTTGCGCTCCCGCCGAAGTCGCGCGCGCGTGTACGGCGAGCCGTTGTGGACAAGAAGGCCCCGATAAATGGGATTCGACAGCAGGCGCTGCACGGTCGATTGGCGCCAGGAGGCCGGTTGCCCGTCCCGCCCCTTGCGGGGCGATGGGATGCCCTGCTGGTTGAGCCAGGCAGCGATGCGGCAATGGGGCTCTCCGGCACGACGCCGCGCATACATCTCGCGCACCAGGGCCGAGTTGCCCTCGTGCACGACCCAGCGCGCGCCCACGGTCTTCTCCTCCGCTGCCCGACGCATCGGGTCTAGCTGATAGCCGAACGCCGGCGCAGCGAGCATGCCGCCGCGCCGTGCGACGCCGAGCATGCTGTCCGAAGTGCGCTGTGCGACATAGCGGACTTCCTGACCGCAGACCGCCATCATCATGTCCCACATCAACTCCCAACCTGGCCGACGGGTGTCGATGCCATCGCAGGTCACGACGTGCACACCGGTGCGCTGCACGCGGCGCTTGAGCTGCGCTCCTTCCAGGCTGTCGCGCGTCAGCCGCGACAGCTCGTTGGCGTACACGACCGACACAAGACCGGCGTCCCACGCATCCAGCAGCCGATTCCAGGCGGTTCGGTGAGCCGTGGCCTTCGCCTGCCCGCTGACGGCGTGGTCGAGATAGATGTCGCGGTCGTCGACCGTCAGTCCGTCACGGGCAGCGAGGGCAACGCAGTTTCGGACTTGGACTTCGAGCGACGTTTCGTTTTGACGTTCTGTCGAGTACCGGCCTGAGATGCAGGGCCTGCGCATGGTTGGTTCTTTCCTTCTTGTTGGTTGAGGTTGGAGATTTCGAGCTCGACCAGCAGGTCAATGAGCTCGCCGAGGGGATGTTTCATGGGGTCCTTTCGCTTCAGGGATCTGATCGCACGGCCTCTCAGCGCAGAGTGGGAGGCTGGTGCACTTCGGCTTTGGCCGATGCCAGGTGAGTGGCTTCTTCGTTCGCGACTGCCGGAGCAGGCTCGCGCAAAAGGGTCTGCACTGCGTATAGCAACGCCTTGCGCAAAACGCAGATCGAAACGGAGGATCTGCAAAAAAAGGCCCCGCCGGGTGGCGGGGCCAAGAAGGTCAATGGAGGAGGCTCTTGGGGTGCTTCCCTTCTTCGATGAAGTCGGGCACATGCACCAGCAGCGTTCGGCTCCGGAGTCGACGGGTCTCGACACCCTGGCCCTGAAGGAACACGTCGTCCACCAGCATCCTGAGATGCTGTCCCATTGCACCTGCGAACTCCATGGCGCTGGTCGCACTGCATCCGTCGGCCGAGCGCCAACTGGTCCGGGTCTCCTCCGACAGACGCGACGTGCTGACCAGTGCCCTCGTGGTGCTTCGCACCAGCAGCGGCAGTCGCCCGTCGCTGTGGCAGGCAGACGCGAACGCACGGACGTCCGGGTCTGCGAGGTCTGCAAGGCACATCGCCACGTGGCGCCCTGCCCGCATGACGAGCGACAGCAACAGGTTGCTGCCTCGGGCCGCGTGGCCGGCCTTGATGTGCAGGCCGCGCTGCCTCCTCGCCGCGGTCAGGAAGGCCTCGGAGACGTTTAGGGCCAGCAACGGACGGGGCAGCAGGTGGTCGACCTGCACGTCATTCGGAACGGCCTCGGCCGTGAGCATGACGACCGATGCTGTACGCACGTCAACGCCATCGATGATGGAGTGGGTGTTTTCTTGGGTCTGAAGCATGGGGGGGGTCTCGGGTTGCGCGACAAGTCGTCGCTGCAGCGTGTAGCAACCGAATCGAGAACCGCCGATTTCAGACGACGTCGTCGGGCCAGACCACCCAGCACAGGTCCGCTCCCGCCGCCGCGCTCAAGGCGGGGTCTGCATGAACACGTCGAACCGCTCGGGTGGGCCCTGCGGAGAACTCGGCAGACGCCAGCCAGCGGTTGATGCCTGCAATGGGCACATGAACATCGACACAGTCGGCAGCGTCCTGCAGCGCATCCGCCACCCTGTAGGCCTGCATGGGCGTCAGCAGCGCCCGTGCCGCGCTGAGCAGGCTGAAGCCGGTGTAGTGACTCTCGAGCCAGTTCAGGTCGTAGAACGGGAACCGTTCGCAGGCTGTCGCTGACCACCGGCCCGGCACCAGACGCGCCGAGACACGCCGCGGCGGCTGCCCGCTTGGACACCAGACCGCACCCACCTCCGCACACGGGATGTACGGACGAGCTTGCTCCGCCGCCCGATGAAAGATGCGCGACGCCGCCGCCGCTCTCGCCCCCCACCTGCTCGACGCCCAGGCCGGCACGGAGTGCTTCAGTTCGATGGGCAAGCCTGACTCCCCGATGAGAGGCAGCAGTCGCATCGGTGCGGCCGGAAGGGCCGTCCGCTCCCAGGGCGTGATGACAAGCATCGCGGTGTGTTGGCGAACCACGACGTCCAGCTGCTCCCGCGTCCGATGCCACTCTTGGCAGGCGGCGAGAGCCTCGGCATCGGAGAACGTGCGCCGCGCCAGTTCGTCGATGTCGCTGCGGCCCGGCTGCAGCTGCAGGTCGTGCGGCTGCTGGAGGTCGGCGTCGATGATTCGGGTGTCCTCAGGATGGCGCCGCAACAGCAGGCTCGGCAGCGCAGCCTCCGACACGACCTTGATGAGATAGCGCTGAGGCCCCATCACGCTCGCCTCCGTGGTGGCATCGTTCCGTGCACCGTGCGATAGCCGTGCTCGCAGAGCTGGCTCACGGCCACGGAACGCACCAGCTCGACGGTGTCGGCAGGGCGGCGGGCGCCGCAAGCGCCCTCGTCGAGCTCGGCCTCGCGCAGCGCGGCCAGGCTTTCAAGCACGGCGGCGGTCGAGGCGACGACCGCCGCCCCGCAGAGCCTGCCAGCGACCATTCGGAGCTGTGCGGGGCCGAACTGACGGTATTCGCCGGCATGGAGCAGACGGCAGAGCGCGACGTGTCGCAGCAGCAGGCTGGACTGGCTCAGTTCGGTGACGAGCGCCTGGAGGGCGCGCTGCGATGCAGCAACGCCTCTTGTAGACGGAGAGGGCGAGAGTTTGGGAGAGCGCATGGTGCGGGCCTCGTGGTTGCGAAGCACCGTGTAGCGACACCGCCGGCTCCCGGCTCTGCTCAGGCTCTCAGGAACTCCTCCGACCGAGCATCGAGATCGGACTTGATGCGCCGCCAGTCCGGCATGTGCCGCCTCAGCAGCCCATGGAATGCGCGTCCATGGTCGTGGTGCCGCAGATGGCACAGCTCATGGAGCAGCACGTAGTCGATCGCCTCTCGCGGCGCCCGCACCAGCCAAGGATTGAGCGTCAGCCGTCCACTGGGCGAGCAGCTGCCCCACTGGCGCGTCATGAAGCGCAGGCGCACCGGGGGCGCATCCCGCAGCCAGTGAAGCTGCTGCACCATCGCCGCCAGTCGACGGGCAAACACCTCTTCGGCCCGCTGGCGATACCACTCCCGGAGGGCCGAGCGCACGCGCTCTTGGTCCGGACCTGCCGTCTCGACATCGAGGAAGCCACCACGCAGCCGCACGGTTGGCGGCGAACCGGGCACCACGCGCACCCGCAACCGGTAGCGCCGCCCCAGGAACAGCACCGACTCCCCACTCACGTACTCGGGTGCCAGCGCATGCGCACGGTGGGCTCGGAATCGCGCCAGCTGCCGGTCGATCCACGCCGCCCTGCGCTTGACCGCCGCCAGAACGTCATTGGTCAGCACAGAGGGGCCAGCGTCGACGAGAACCCGGCCATCCGGCTCCACGTGAATGGCCAAGCGTCCGCCAGCTCGCTCCGGTTGCCGCCGCAACTCGAACTGGATGTGGTCATCGCCGTAGCGGAAGCGCATCGTCGCATCCGCTGGGTAGCGGAGCAGGCGGCTCACGGCTGCGCCAGACCCACACGAACGATCTGCACGACATGCTCCAGCACCTGCTTGGCACGGTCCAGACCAAGCGCAGCGAACAGCAAGGGCAGAAGTCCCTTGCGAACCGCGGCCTCGATGCTCTGTGGGCTGAGCGAGTGCTCCGCCACCGCGTCGCGAACGATGCAGTCCATCTGCCGTGCACGAGCCAGCCAGTCGGCACGGGCCGCCTCGTCCAGGGCCAGATACTCCGCATCCCCGATCACCATCCGCACGGCCCCCAGGTAGGCGCGGGCATGCGGCTCCTGCGCCAGTTCGGCCGGCATGCCAGGAACGTGGCGCTCGGCCACTTGCTGTTCGATGGCCTTGAACAGGGCGTGCTGCTTCAACGGGTGGTCGAACATCGCCTCCGCTTCCGCGATGGCCTTTCGCAGCAGCTCACCGAACACGGCCTGCGCGTAGGGGTCGCCCGCCAGGTCCAGTTCGATGGTCTTGCGAAGTCGGGTGCGGATCAGATCGGTCTCGTTGCGTGTCTTCTCTTCCGACCAGCCGGTCGGGTCTTCCGCCTGGCCCAGCTGGTGCACAAGGTACACGCCCGCAGGTTCGCGCACCTCCTTGCCGATCACCTGCTTGTCCACCAGCTTGCGGATCTGCTCCTCGTAGCTGCTGTAGTCCACCACCTCCATCGCGTCCCGGCGGGCCGTCATGCGCAGCTCGGTGAAGAAGCGAAGGTCGGCCTTGTAGCGCGCGATCTGGGCCTCCGAGAAGCTCTTGTCCTCGAAGAAGCTGCGGCTGGACAGCGCCGTCTGCAGGCACAGGCCAAAGGCCGTCACGGCCGCGTAGAAGTCGTCTCGCAACTTCTGTCGCTCGTCGTACTCCTCGCCGTCCGGGGCCTTCACGAACTTTGGGGTCAACACCTGCCGGAACTGCTCGCGGTCCAGCCTGTTGGCCACGCCCTTGAAGAAGGACCACATGCGGTCGTGCAGCCCGGGCAGGCGCTTGTACTCGGTGTCGACGTTGCGGTAGAGGCCTGCGATGTCGGCGAGATCGAAGCCGCCCTGGGTGCGCGTCTCCAGGTCCTGATAAGCGCGGATGGCCGTGTCCAGTTCCTTGAGGATGCCGCGGTAGTCCACCAGCACGCCGTAGCGCTTGTCGTCGTGCAGGCGGTTCACGCGGGCCACGGCCTGGATGAGGCTGTGGCCCTTCAGCGGCTTGTCGATGTACAGCACGGTGTTGCGCGGCTCGTCGAAGCCGGTGAGCAGCTTGTCGACCACGATCAGCAGGTCCGGCCCGTCGTCCGTGCCGAAGTCGGCCACCACCTGCTTCTCGTAGGTCTCGGCGTCCAGCCCCTGGGTCAGCACCGTCTGCTTCCACCACCTCTGCACGTCCGGCAGCGTCTCTTCGTCGACCTCCGTGTTGCCCTCGCGTGTGTCGGGCGGCGAGATGACGATCGCACTGGTCACGAGGCCGGTGTCGTCCAGTGCCTTCTTGTAGCGGATGGCGTCCAGCTTGCTGTCGGTGGCCACCTGGCCCTTCAGTCCCAGGTCCAGCTGCTTGATGTTCTCGCTGAAATGGGTGGCGATGTCCCAGGCGATCAGCTCGATGCGGCCCGCGGCGCCGTAGATGGCGCCCTTCTTCGCGAACTTCTTCTTCAGGTCGCCACGTTGCGCGTCGCTCAGGCTGGCGGTGATCTTGTCGAACCAGCGGTTGACGGCCTCTTCGTTGATCGTCAACTCGGGCACGCGCTCCTCGTAGAGCAGCGGCGCCACCGTCTCGTCTTCCACAGCCCGCTGCATGGTGTAGGCATGCACGATGGGGCCAAACTTGTTGGAGGTCTTCTCGTCCTTCAGCAGCGGCGTGCCGGTGAAGGCGATGTAGGCCGCACGCGGCAGCGCCTTCTTCATGCGTTCGTGCGTTTCACCACCCTGGCTGCGATGGCCCTCGTCCACCAGCACGATCAGGTTGGCGGAGGCGTTTCGGCACTCAGGCAGCTTCGACGCCGAGTTGAACTTCTGCACCAGCGTGAAGGTGATGCGCTCCATGCCGCTGCCGATGCGGCGCGCCAGGTCGCGGCCCGTCATCGCGCGGCTCTTCTCGCCGTCCCTGACGGACGCGATGGCCGATCCGAAGGCGCCGCCCGCGATGAAGTTGCGCGAGAGCTGACCCTCCAGGTCCACCCGGTCCGTGACCACCACCACGCGGCACTCAGCCAGCGCGTCCACCAGCAGCAGCGCCCTGGTGAGGAACACCATCGTGAAGCTCTTGCCCGAGCCCGTGGTGTGCCACACCACGCCGCCCTCGCGCCCGCCGTCGGGCCGCAACTGCTGGATGCGCGCCAGCAAGGCACGGATACCGAAGAACTGCTGGTAGCGCGCCACGATCTTGCCGACCTTGCGGTCGAACAGCACATAGCTGCGCAGGAACTCCAGCAGCCGGGCCGGCGTGAGCAGGCTGATGAGCAGGCGGTCCTGGTCGGTGGGCGCCATCGGCTGGGCCCACAGCGCATCGAAGTAGCGGGCCAGGGCCGCAGGCTTGCCTTCGAACAGGCGGGCGCGAACGTCGGCCGGCAGCGCGGCGTTCTTCACGGCCGCCTCGTGCGCGGCATCGAACACCTCTTCCCGCCAGCGGGCCCAGAACTTGGCGGCCGTGCCGGTGGTGCCGTAGCGGCCCTCGGTCTGGCTCACGGCCAGCAGCAGCTGGGCATAGCCGAAGAGCTGCGGAATCTCGTCGGGCCGCTGGTTGCGCAGGTGCTGGCTGATGCCCTCGGTCACCATTGCCTTGTCGGCATGCGTGGACTCGGGACGCTTCGCCTCGATCACCACCAGCGGCAGGCCGTTGACGAAGCACACCACGTCCGGCGTGCGATGGTGCGTGCCCTGAGCGGAGAGTACCTCCATCTCTTCGGTCACATCCCAGCGGTTGGCCGCCGGGTCGGCCCAGTCGATGACCGGGATGGTCGGCTGGTGCTTCTTGCCGTCGGGCATGAACTCGATGACCGTGATGCCCAGCGCCAGCTTGCCGTACAGCCGCTCGTTGGCCGGCAGCAGCCCTTCCGAGAGGCTCAGCGCCGACAGCTCACGCACGATCTGTTCGATGCCGCTGCTGGACAGCGGGTACGAGTGGCCCTTGTACTCGTATCGGCGCGTCTGCAACACTTCCACGAGGCGCGCGCGGAGGATGACCTCGCGTGTGCTGCCGCGCATCGCCAGGGCCTGGGCCGTGGTCAGGAAGTTCCAACCCAGGTTGCACAGCAGGTGCAGGGCCGGCAGATGGGCGGCGTACTGCTCCTTCGAGTTGGGAGCGGGCGCGGTCATGCCACCACTCCGTCTGCGGCCACGTTGACGCGGCGCTTGCCCGTCAGCAGGTCGGCCATCAATGCGGCCTTCTCTTGCTTGAGCCGATCGACTTGCGCGGCGATCAGGTCCATCTCACGCCGCGCAGCGTCCAGGATCTCGACGATGCGCTCCTGCTCGGGCAGCGGCGGGATGTTGAAGGGCCACTTCAGCCAGCGCTCGGTCTTGAAGATCATCTTCTCCACGTGCACGCCGATGCTCGAATGGAAGCAGGTCTGCTGGAAATAGCGCGACTCCGACAGGTAGCGCAGGAAGCGCAGGTCGATCTGGCCATCGCTGTTGAGCACGGCGTACTCGTTGGAGACGGTCGCGCCGTCCAGCTCGGGCGGCACGATGCCGCAGGCGCCGTGCACGATCTGGCGCTTGGAGATCAGGAAGTCGCCGGCCTGGACATAGAACTGGGATGGCGTCTTGATTTCTCGGCCAGTCAAGGTCTCACGCAATGCGACGCCGCCGCGAGAGCGCCTCACTGTGACGAGGCGATAGGTGTCGTTCGCGCGCAGAACCGCAGGCCTGCGTACTTCCGATAGATGCTCCGAGAGCTCGATCTTTCGCCAGCCCGCTGGAGTTCTTGGCAGCGATGGAATTCCAGCTTGAACTGATGCGGGAAAGCCACCCAACTCCACCCCACCTTGCGCTTCCGGGTTTGGGACCGGTAGGTGCATGGTGGTGGAGAGCAGTGCCTGCCACTGCCTTGCGGCCAACTGACCCAAGCTACCCCACGTAGAAATCGCTTGGTTCCAGACCTCTAGAACTTGAGCGATTCGACGCTGCTCGTCTATTGGAGGGACCAAAACGGTCAGAGCGAGCAAGTCCTCTCGGTTGATCTTCGGCATCCCCGTGCGCATGGAACACGCAACAGCACGCTTCAGAAAGCTCGGCCCAAGCATGTAGTTCGCGAGGTACTCTGGTCCAAGCACCTCTTCGTTTGGCCAGATCGGATACGCATCAGCGCTACAGATTCCCTTGAACCGGGGCAAGCAAACCTTGTTCAGGTTGGGGCGCACTTTGGAGTAGACAACCGCGCGTTCGTCGAACTCGTACTTGCCGGAGATCAAACCGATCTCTGATGCTCTGCGAGGCTGAAGTACACGACCAGTGTCGGACTCAATGTCCTCGGCACCGATATGCAACATGGATGCGTACGGCTCCACCCGGGGATCGACCAAGCCAGACGCCAGACTTGCGACATCCCCCAACACGACTTCATTCCATCCCTCAGGCAGCATCCTCGCCCCCCTTGCGCGCCTTGCGCCCCCGCTGCTCCACCTCCACCAGCTGCGCGAGGTCCGCCGCCGCTTCGAAGTCCTTCTCCACCGGGCTTGGCAACTCGTCCAGCACCTTGCGAAACTTCTCGTACTCGGCATGTGCCTTGGCCAGCGCCTTGTCGTGGCTCACCTTGCCTGCATGAGCCAGCACCGCGTACTCGCTGATGCGCAGGAAGTCGTCCAGCTTGCCGATCCACTGCGCCATGGTCATCGGCCGCCGTCGCAGGGCCTGGCCTTCGGCAAACTCCAGGTACAGGTTGACGATGCGGTTCAGCGCGCCGAGCTCTTCAGAGCCCAGGTAGTTCTTGGCGATCTCGACGTCCTGCCGCCGCGGGCGCGCGCCCTCCCAGCTCATCAGCCCCATGTTGGGTTTGGCCGCATCGGCCCGCGCCACAATGACCTCGGCCGCCGTGTGGCCGTGCACGGCCCAGTGCATCTTGTTCTGCAGCGTGGCGAAGAACTGCGTGGAGAGATCGTTCTTCGGGTCGTAATCGACGCTGGTGGCGTAGATGTCCAGCACCTTGCGCCAGAACACCTTCTCCGAGCTGCGGATGTCGCGGATGCGCGCCAGCAGCTGGTCGAAGTAGACGCCGTCACGGCCTGCCTTGAAGCGCGCGTCGTCGAGCAGGAAGCCCTTGACGAGGTAGTCGCGCAACTGCTGCGTGGCCCAGATGCGGAACTGCGTGCCGCGCAAGGACTTGACGCGGTAGCCCACCGAGATGACCACATCGAGGTTGTAGAACTCGATGTCGCGGCTGACCTGGCGGCCGCCCTCCTGCTGAACCGTTGCAAAAACTGCAACGGTTCCCGCCTGTGACAGCTCGCCCTCCTGGTAGACGTTGCGCACGTGCCGGGAGATCACGGACTTGTCTCGCCCGAACAGCTCGCTCATCTGCGCCAGGCTGAGCCAGACCGTCTCGCCCGCCATGCGCACCTCCACGCGCGCCTGACCGTCTTCCGACCGGTAGAGCAGGAACTCGGTGCCGGCGCCGCCGGCCAACTCCACCTGGGCCTTGGCGCCGGTGCGCCCCACAACCGGCGGCTTGCCCTTGGGCTTGTCACTCATAGCCCAGCTCCTTCAGGTACGCGTCCATCTGCGCCTCCAGCCGCGCCAGCTCGGCCTTCAGCTGCTCGCGCTCGCGCCGCACGGCCATCAGGTCGATCTCGGCCTCTTCCTCGAAGGTGTCGACGTAGCGGGGGATGTTCAGGTTGAAGTCGTTCCCGGCGATCTGCGCCGGCGTGGCCAGATGGGCGTAGCGCGCCACGCTCTGGCGGGCGGCCACGGTGTCCAGGATGCGCTGCAGGTCGGCCTCGCGCAGCACGTTCTGGTTCTTGCCGGCCTCGAAGTCGCGGCTGGCATCGATGAACAGCACCTTGTCGTCGGCCTTGTTCTTGCGGAACACCAGCACGGCGGCCGGGATGCCGGTGCCGTAGAACAGCTTCTCGGGCAGGCCGATCACCACGTCGAGCAGGTTCTCCTCGATCAGCTTCTGGCGGATGCGCCCTTCGGCAGCGCCGCGGAACAGCACGCCGTGCGGCACCACCACGGCCATGCGGCCGCTGCCGGGCTTCATGGTCTCGACCATGTGCAGGATGAAGGCGTAGTCGCCCTTGGTGCGCGGCGGCAGACCGCGTCGGAAACGGCCGAACTTGTCGGCCTCGGCGCCTTCGAAGCCCCACTTCTCCAGGCTGAAGGGCGGGTTGGCCACGAGGACGTCGAAGTGCTTCAGGCTGGCTGCGCCATCCAGCAGCTTGGGGTTGCGGATGGTGTCGCCCCACTCGATGCGGTGGTTGTCCTCGCCGTGCAGGAACATGTTCATCTTCGCCAGCGCCCAGGTGCTGCCGATGGCCTCCTGTCCGTAGAGCGCATAGCGGCGCGCGCCGGTGCGCTCGCGGATCAGCCGGCCGCACTTCATCAGCAGCGAGCCCGAGCCGCAGGTGGGGTCGCAGATCTCGTCGCCGGGCTGCGGGTCCATCAGCCGTGCCATCAGCGTCGACACCTCGGGCGGCGTATAGAACTCGCCGGCCTTCTTGCCGCTGGTGGAGGCGAAGTTCTTGATCAGGAACTCGTAGGCGTTACCGATCACGTCGAGCTGGCCGACACGGCTCTCGCGCAGGTTCAGCTCGGGCTTCGCGAAGTCCTCCAGCAGGTGGCGCAGGATGTCGTTCTTCTGCTGCTCGTCGCCCAGCTTGTTGCTGTTGAAGCTGATGTCCTGGAAGACATCGCGCAGCTTGCCGAGGTTGGCCTCTTCGATGGCGTGCAGCGCCTTGTCGATGCGCTCGCCGTTGCCGGGTGTGTGCCGCTGGGCGTGCAGCGCATAGAAGCTGGCTGAGGCGGGCAGCACGAAGCGCTCGTTCTTCAGCAGCTCGGCGATCAGTTCGGGGTGATCGCCATGCTGCGCCTTGTAGGCGTCATGGTGGTCCTGCCAGACGTCGGAGACGTACTTGAGGAACAGGGTCGTCAGCACGTAGTCCTTGTAGATGCTGGGGTCCACGGTGCCGCGGAATGTGTCGCAGGCGGCCCAGACGGCGGCGTTGATGCTGTCCTGCGTGATCGGGTCGGCGTGGGTGTTCATGGGCGGGTCACTAGGCAATGGGCCAGTCGGCCGTGTCGTAGAGGCGTTGCGCCAGGGCAGCCTGCTCGGCCGTGCGGAGTTCGGCCAGGCGCTCGAGCTTCGCGCGCTCGCACTCGGCGAGCGCGCTGAAGGCAACGATTTGACGCTGTATGTCCAGGGGTGGCAGCGGCACATAGAGACCCTGCAGGTCCGCCTTGCGGACGAGGCGCTGAGCGGTGCCTCCGGCCCGCTCTGCCAGCTGCTTCTGGAAGGGGCGCTGGTTCAGCTGCCACACCATGAAAGCGGGCAACAGGCCTTCGTCGTGCACACGCAGGCGGAAGAGCTGTGGGGCGCTGATGGTCGGGCAGTCCTCGACACCCGCGTCCACGAGGCCGGCGTAGAGGCTGTCGCCACGGGGCACGAAGAGCACGTCGCCGGGCTGGAGCCAGTAGTCCGGTCGCGGGTCGGCCAGCGAAACACGGGCAACACCGGCCCAGCGCAGGCCGTTCGGCTCGACATCTCGCATCTGGACGACGCGGCAGGCGCCGTTCGGATCGATCGGGACAGCGCCGCGGAACGGGTATCCCGTCGCCACGGCGGCCACGTCACCGACTCTGAATGCAGTCACTCGCATATCGCAGACTTTACCACATGTGGTAACTCGTGATACAATGCAGTTATTCGGTTGTCGCACTCTAAGCGACATCTGCCGGCAGACGCAACAAGCGCCTGCCGAATGCCCAACCGAGGCATGACGCCTCCAAACCGCAAGGAAACCCACTGATGAACCAGGAACTGAAGTCGCACGCCCTGCGCCGGGCCGAACCCGAAGCCGCACTGCGCGCCGAGGAGATGGGCATGCGCCCCGTCTACGTGCATGCCCGCGTGACGCCAGAGACCTGCACCTGGGACAGACTGCTCTCGATGGACTGGTCGGTTGCAGGTGTCTACCGGGTCCTGGTGCCACTGGACGCGGGCGACGCGCACGCAGCGAACTGCGCGCTGGAGGGCCTCTTCAGAACGGTTGCCATGGAACTGGACCACCTCAAGTTCACGGTCTACGACGCCATGAGCGGAGCACAGCTCCCCATCCGCGCCGGTGGGTCACCTTGCGAGCTGACCGAACGGAGCGGCCAAGCCCAGCTGCTCGGCCACCTCGGTTGAGACCCACCGACTCGCCAACTCACCTTCTCTAGGGGCCTGACCCACAGGCCCACCCCTCCACGATCGGAACGCCGGCGGGCACTGCCCCGCCGCGGATCAACTCGCGCCGGCTCCGACAACTGACCCTTGAAACATGACTGACCACGCCCTGATTTTTCAGACCCAGATTGCCCTCACCGAACTGATGTCCGCGGCGACGCCAACGCTCGTCGGACCGGTGGAACAACCCGGCACAGCGGTCGCGCGGCCGACGGACTTCGGCGTCTACCTTCATCCCGACGCGCATGTCCTGGCCTTCTACGCGCTAGGCGACGGCCGCCGCTTCACGTTTCTGCTCGACCCGGACGTCGACAGCACGACGGAGCTGTTCGTGGACGCCGCAAGCTGCGGCCAGATGCGGTTTCCCGCGACGAAGCGCGGCAGCCGAAAGGCAACGGTGCTGTCTGGGCTGAACGAAGAGCGGCTGAGCCCCGTCCTCGACCTGATTACGGCCCATCGCCGGCAACCGGACGACTTGGAGCTGGCTTCGTTTCCCCTGCGAGCCTTGTCAGCCAACGTGCTGGCCGTGCACGCGCTCTACCCCAACGCACCTGGCTACTCCCCGCTGCGCCTGCCGCCTTCCGTCCACGTGACCGCCGTCATCGGGCCCGAGCACGTGCGGTGGTTGGACCGCGCCACTGTCGGCACCGGTCCGCTGCACTGAGCTGCCAACCTCCTCCTTCTACACCGACATCCATCCTTCTCGTCACCAGGACGATCCATCGAACATGAACCAAACGCAACCCGCCGCCGCGTCGTCGTCGCCGGCCTTGTCCCAAGCCGCGATGTCCACCGAACACGCACAGGCGCTCTGGGCCTTCATCTACTTCTTCATCGTGTCGGTGGAGTGGGAACTGCTCGGCGGAGAGTTCGACCACGAGCAGTGCCATGAGACGCTCTCACCCGAGCAGACCGACGCATTGCGCCAGGCACTGCACGCTGCGGCGGAAGTGCTGCCGAGCTTCGATGCAGAGGCTGAGTCCTCTTGGCACTTGGGCGCACGGCTGTCCATGCTGAAGGATGAACTCGCCAGCAACCCGTCGCTGCACCCAAATGCCTTCGGCGCGCTCCGCGGGGGCCTTGACGGTGCCATCGGCGAGCTCACCCGCATGGCAAACCCGAAGTCCCAGCTCGACAGAGCGACCGAAGGCCATCCCCGCCCCGGACGCAGCTTCGGCGGGACCGACGCGCTGAAGACGCTCAAAGCCTGCGCCGGCTACTACGTCACTGGCTTCATCGTCGTCATCGATACGATGACCGAAACCGACGGAGCGCTTGGCCGGGCCGCCGTCGAGGAAGTGTTCGTGTGCACGGACACCGGCCTTGGCATCTTCAGTGCACTGAAGTCATACCTGCTGGACGACCGGCTGTCCGGGCAGGAATTCGTCGACGCGCTGGAGGACCAGCTGAAGCGTTCGACCGTCCAGGAGGCGGCCTCCTTTACCCAGGGGTTCCTGGCAAGCGTCGCGCGCGCCGCCCTCATCGCGCTGCACTGACCCGCAGTTGCGTCCCGCAACCGGCCCGGGGGATCGCTTCCGGGCCGCAGGTCCTGCTCGAGGGGAACGTCGCCGCCGCGGCATGAACGGAAGTTGGACGCGCCGCGGTGCGCCATGGCTGCGCGCGCGAGAACAGGCGCCCGTGAGACCGGCAGAGCTCTGGCAACGTGCGCCCGCGATGGCAGAAGACCCCTCACGCCGATCAAGGTGATGCACAATGGTGGTTCACAGCATCACCGCGTGTGTCGGCTAAGTTGTTGATTTTTCTTTGAGGTCTTGCGGCGGTGGAGAGCCTCCTCCTCTCCACCACCGAAGACGCAGACTGATGAAGGGCTTGGCAGGCGCCAAGCCCTTTTTCTTTGGCGCTCGGGAGCACGGCTTGGGGCGCGGCCTCGCGCGCAGGCTGACGCACGATTGGGCCGGCAGGGCTGCGCGAGACGCTGAGCGAGTCCAGGCGGCGCCACTTCAGACTGGGTGCGGCCACTCGAGCTCCACGGTTGAGCGGCGGCTTTGACCGCAAGTTCTCTCACGTAGGTCGGCACCACAGATGACCGCTTCATATTCGTGACCTGCCAGCCAACCGACCCCGCGGGCGTGGCGGCGGCCGAACGGCCGCTGTCATGGGCGGCGAACTGGTACTACCGACTCTTCTCGCTCATTCGCGTGGACAGGCTTGGCGACGGGCTTGAAGCTGTTGCGGTCTATCGCGCTTGAGCTCGGAGCTCACGCTGACCGCCAACAAGCGGTCGTTCGACTTGGCACTCGCAGAGTGCGCAGCCTTCAGTCGTGCATACCGCGCTGCTTTCGCAAATTGATCAGCGTCTGCTCAGAGACCCAGGCCCGCTCACACTGTGGAAGCGCCGTGCCCTGGCCCCAGCATCACTTGGCCTCCTCTTGCAGCGGCCGGAGCAGGCGGATGGCCGCCGTGTAGTTGGCGCCCGCGTTGCCCGCCTCGTTCAGGTACTGCGTCAGCGCCGCCAGTGCCGCCTTCGGCTTGCCGGCCGCGCGCAGGCCCACGGCGCGGTGGTAGGTGAGTTCGCGCCGCGCCTCCGGTGGCAGGCGCTCGGCGTGCCCCAGGGCCTCCAGCGCGCACAGATTGGCCAGGAAGGCCGGGTACTCCGAGCGCTTGAGCACGTCGATGATCTGCGTCTCCAGCAGATCGGCCTGGATCTGCGGCGACATGCCCGCGGCCCCCTGCCGGCCACCCAGGGGCCCGAGCACGGCATCAAGCGCGGCACCCGCGGCCGCATCACCCTGCGACGAGGCCTTGCGCAGCCGCGCCCCGCCTTCGGCGCAGTCCTGGCGGTCGCCGCCGCCGGACACCAGCAGGTTCCCGACCTCCATGTTGGCGGGCGGGTGGCCCGCGTCGGCCGCGCGGGCGAGCCAGCTCGACGCCAGCGCAGCGTCTTGGGCGACACCACGGCCGGTGCGATAGGCCGCCGCCAGCCGGTGCATGGCCGCCGCGTCGCCGGCCTCGGCCTGGCCACGGTTGGCGGTGAAGGCGGCCCGGTCGGTGGCGCGCTGCTCGGCGATGTCCGTCCAGACACTGAGCGTGCCGTCGAGCCCGGAGATGGCGAGCGAACCGTTCTTGTGCCCGAACGTCGCGACCACGCCGGAGATGCCTTCGGGAAGCCCGATCACGGCCCCAGGCGCGATCTCGATCATGACGCGCCCGCCACGCCCCGCGGCCCTGCCCTGGGGCGCCAGCCGCGCCAGCAGGGCGCCGGTCCGGGCGTCCCACACGGCGACCCGGCCGTCGGCGGACGACGTGGCGATGCGCGCGCCGTCGTCACTCAGGGCGAGCGAGGACGACGAGCCCTCGCCGCGCCCGATGTCGAGCAGGCGCTGGCCCGAGCCCGCGTCCCACCAGGTTGCCGCCGCGGCGACGCTCGCCGGCGACTTCTCGGGGCCACGGTTGGCGGTGAGGATCCGCGTGCCATCGGGGCTGAACCCGGCCAGCATGAAGGCACCGTCCTTCAGGCGCACTTCGGCAAGCCGCCGGCCCGTCGCCACGTCCCACACCGCGGCAACACCTTCCGAGGAGCCGCCGAAGAAGCCCGTCGCCTCGGTGGAGGCGGTGACGACACGGTCTCCCCCGGGGCTGAACGCGATCGAGTGCGCCGCGTCGACCCTGATCTCCCGCGGGGCCGCCGAGCCCTGGACGTCCCACACGAGCACCGCGGTCGAGGAACCGGCCTGCGTCACGGCGGCGACCCGGCGCGCATCGGGCGAGAGGGTCACCGCCCCCAAGCCCTGGCGACCTGCGGGCAGGCTCAGCCGATGGAGCTCCTGGTCGGTGGCCACGTCGATCACGAGCACGGCGTGCCGGTCTCCGTCGACCGCGCCGAAGACGAGGCGGGTGCGGTCTTCGGAGACGGCCCACTGGGGCGTCAAGCCCGCGCTGGCCCGGGGGCGGAGGCGCCGCAGTTCACGGCCGGTCGTCGCGTCGCGGACGCTGAAGCCGACGACGCCGAAGGTGCCCTGGCGGGTCTGGCGTTCGGCCACCAGCAGTTCGCGCCCGCCGGCCAGCAGCACGGCGCCGAACGGGGTGGCACCGTCCAGGCGCATCGACACCACCGCCTGGTAGGCCTCGTCGGGCGGCAGCGGCGCCGATGTCGACCCCGCCGGGGTCGACAGGACGAGGCCCAGGCTCAGGAGGGCGGCGGCAAGGGAACGGGGTGTGCGTCTCATGGTCGGGTCCGGGGCGGGCGCGCCGAGACTAACCGCGGGGCCGCGGCCGCTGCGACACCGCCCGGCGTGCATGCTTCACGGCAGGCCGGAACGCCCGGAGCCGGACCAATGTCTCGAAGACCGGTCCATCGGGCGTCGGCGCCCGGGGCCATGGTGCGGTCGGGGTTGATAGATTCGTCCACATCCGAATGCCTGCCCCCCAAGACCCCCGATGACGATGTGGAAGCGGCTTGTCCTGGCGGCCCTGGGCTGCGTGCTGGCTGGGGCGGCGGTGGCCCAGGCGCCGGCCGTCGTGCCCTACGACAAGGCCGACACGTTCTCGGTCGCGGCGTTCCGCGGCGATGTCGGCGAGGCCCGCCTGCCGTTCGCGCTGCTGCCCGCCCGCGCCAAGCTGGCCTACGTCGAGCCGGGTGGGCGCCTGGTGGTGTTCGACCTCCACGCGGAGACGCGGACCGAGCTGTCGCACCCGCTGCCGGTTCAGCCGATGGTGCTGATCGGCTCGCCCGATGGCCGGCAGCTCATGCTCGTGGCCGAGGTGCCCGGCAGCGGCGGGCAGATCGTGACGCTCGATGTCGACAGCGGTGCCGTGCGCACCCGCCTGCAGCTGCCCGACGGGGCCCGGTTCGGCCGCCTGATGATCAGCCGCGCCACGGGCCACGTGGCTGTGCTCACCGCCCAGCCACCCCGCCGGCTGATGCTGTTCGACGGCGTCAAGGGGGCGTTGATCTTCGACGTGGACGCCCGGTCCGCCAACTTCGTGACCTTCCGCGCCGACGGGCAGCAGCTCGTCACCTCGGGCTCGCGGGCGTCCGGTCGCCAGGGCCTCATCGAGTTCTGGAACGCCACCACCGGTGCGCGCGAGCGCCAGCTGGTCCTGAACCCCTCGACGCCGATGGCGCCGACGGGCCAGCTGGCGATGAGCCCCGATGGCCGCCTGCTCGTGGTTCAGCAGAGGTTGCCGGAGGGTGAGGGCACGCCGAACCCTGCGGCGGACGGCGCCTCGGCACTCCTGGTGCGGGCCGAGGACGGCACGCCGGTCGGCGAGCTCAAGGGCCACTCGGGCCCCCTCGTCAGCCTGCAGTTCAGCCCGGACGGCGCGTTCATCCTCACCGGCAGCGCGGACCGCCAGGTCCGGCTCTGGAGCGGCCGTGACGGCACGCCCGTGTCCATCCTCGACGGCCATCCCCGGCTCGACCGCCCGATCAGGATCGGCGATGTCGTGGGTGCCCAGTTCGCCCCACAGCCGCTGCATCCGATCTGGCCTTTCGGCCCCGACACGATCATCAGCAGCACCGGCAGCGGTGAGTTCGTGCTGTGGGAGAAGACCGAACACCGGGTGCAGCGCCTGGCCGACGACCTGGTGCGGGCGCACGAGCGGGCCTTGCAAGGCGACTACGAGGCGATGTCCCGCGTCTTCGTGGCCTACGACCAGGGCCAGGGCGTCCGCCGCGACCTGGCGAAGGCCGACCTGTGGCTGCGGCGCCGCGCCGGCGAGCCCAACCGGAGCAGCCAGCTGGTGCTGGCCACCCGCCTGGTGCGGGCCACCGGCGCCAGCCAGGATTGCGGCGAGGCGGGCCAGTGGCTGCGCAAGGCGCAGTCGCTGCCGGAGCGGACCGGTGCCGACGAGCGGTTCGAGCAACACGTGACCCGGGAGCTGGCCCGGCTGCGGCACGAGGTTCTGGCGCCCGCCGGGGGCACGGAGGCTGCGGCCGCGCTGGCCCCGTCGATCGTGGCCGACCTGCTGGAGGCCCAGATGCTGGACGCGCTCACCCGGCAGGACCATGCGGCCTTTCTCGCCAACCTGTGTGCGTTCGAGTTCCTGGGCCACGCCGACACGCTGCCGGCCACCGCCCGGCACGAGCTGCTGTACCACCGCGCGGTGGCGCTGCGTGCCGCGGGCAAGCCGCTGCCGGCCCTGACCGCGCTGCAGGCCTACCTGGCACAGGCCGGTCGAGCCGGCACCAACTACCCCGCGGCCCTGCAACTGCTGCGGCCGCTCCAGACGGAGGCTTCCCCCTGATGCGCACCCCCACCGCCTGGGTCCTGGCCGTGCTGGGCCTGGCCACCGTGGCCTCTGCGGCCGAAGGCCCGCCGCTCACGATCGCCCACAGCCTGGTGGTGCGAACCGCGCCACGAACCGATGCCCCCGAGGTGGCGGCGCTGCTGGGGGGTGTCCGCGCGCACGCAGCCCCGGTGGACGGCGCGCCGGGCTGGCTTCGGCTGACGGGGCTCGATGGCCGCGAGCTGGGCTTTGCCTGGCAGCGCCACCTCGAACCCGCGCCGGCGCGCACCTCGCTGCTGGCGGGCGCACTGGGTGGGAGCGCGGCCCCTTCCGAACCGCCAGCGCCACCGGCCCCGCCGCCGGCGGCGGCCGCCGCCTCAGCGCCCGCGCGCACCTCGTTGCTGATCGGGGCGTTGACCCGCGGTGCCGACGCGCCGACCGCCCCCGGCGAGCCACTGCCGGCGGCAGCGCCGGGCGCGTCACCGGCACCCGCGGCCGAGCGCCCGAGCGCGTTGTCCGGCTTTCTGCAGGCCGGGGGCGGGGGCTCGGGGGGCTCGCTGGGCCTGTCGTCCCTGACGGATGGCCGCCTGGCCCAGGCGCAGGCGGCCCACGCCGAAGAGCAGCGCCGGCTCGCCGAGATCGCCGAGGCCGAACGGCGGGCCGCCGAAGCCGAGCGCCAGGCCCGCGCCGCCGAGGACGAGGCACGCCGCCAGATCGAGCAGGCGGAGCGCGCACAGCAGCGGGCCGAGGAGCGGCGCCAGCAGCAGGCGAGCGACGCCATCCTGGCCAACGCCGTCATGGGCGCCGCCCTGACCATCGGCAACGCGATGGCCGACAACCTGCGTGCCAGCCACGCGCGCATGCTCGCCGAGAACCAGCAGCGCATGGCCGAGGCCAACCGGCGCGCCGCCCAGCAGCGCCTGAACGCCGCCCGTGCCGACGCCGACCGGGCCCGGCGAGAGGCGGCCGCTGCGGCCGCGCGGGCGCGGCAGCCCGCGATCGCGCCGTCGCAGCAGCAGACGGCCCGTGTCGACTACCTCGCGCGGGCGCAGGCGCAGCGTGCCGCCGAGGCGAACTTCCAGCAGCAGCAGGCCGCCCTGCAGCAGGCGCAGCGCGCGGCCGCACTGGCCCTGCAGAGCCCGGTGGCGTCGCTGGGCAGCACCCCGGCCACGGGTGGCGCGGGCGACGGCGTCCCGTCAACGACCGGCATCGGCCTGGGCAGCGGCAGCGCCCGCACACCCGAGCCCGAGCCTGCCTCGACGCCGATGGCGTCGGCTCCCAGCGCGGCCACGGTGGTGGGCCTCGACATCAACTACCACGACGTGGGCCGCGGATCGGGCACCCGCCAGATCGGCCAGCTGCAGGTGAGCCTGACCATCCGCGACGTCAAGGTCAACGGCGACAAGAGCCGCATCTGCGCCGAGTTCCGCAACCCGCTGGCTGGCGAGTGGAAGGGCGGCTACCGCCTGACCTCGCGGTACGAGGAGCAGACCTTCGCGCGGCTGACCGTGGGGCCGGGGCAGACGACCACGGTCTGCGAGATCCTGCCGGCCGTGAAGACCTACTACGTGGTGCTGCGCCAGGACGCCCCGCCACGCAGCCGCGACAGCTCGTTCGGCGTGCGCGGGTGAGGCCCTGAGGGCCGCAGTCGAACGCCTGCGGTCCGAGCGTTTCGCCACCCTGGCGTCGCCGTGCCGTGTGTGGTGCTGACCGACCGGGGCCTGGCGCGTCTGGATCACCGCAGTTCAGGGTCTGTGATCGGGCCTCCGCCCGCCCCGCGCCCGCCGGCGGCGTGCATCCATTTGGGCGAGGGCTGCGTAGAGGGAGGCGTGGGCGCGCGTTGGCGCCCATGTTTTCCGTCCACCCGACCTGGAGCCCTCCCCATGCACAAGAACACCCGCCCCGCCGCCGCCCTCGCCACACTGGCCGCCGCCTTGCTGGCTGCCTGCGCCGGCACCCCGATGAACGCCGCCCCCGGCTTCAGCCAGTCGATGCTGCCGGCCGCCGTGCAGGTGCCGGCCGGCCATCGCGTGGCGATGGAGACCGTCGGCGTGGGCCGCATCACCTACGAGTGCCGTGAAAAGGCCGGCATGGCCGGCCAGTTCGAGTGGGTGTTCGCCGGTCCCGAGGCCACGCTGCAGGACCGCAGCGGCCGCCGCGTGGGCCGCTACTTCGGCCCGCCGGCCACCTGGGCGCTGGACGACGGCTCTTCGCTCACCGCCAC
>Ga0209278_1000237_pt1 | contig 54759 bp, 60 predicted proteins | sample JI81BgreenDNA_FD_187504 | JGI IMG/M metagenome (GOLD analysis project Ga0209278, IMG submission 187504) | Wastewater effluent complex algal communities from Wisconsin, to seasonally profile nutrient transformation and Carbon sequestration -... | ecosystem: Engineered > WWTP > Effluent > Algae... | reverse complement strand
CGGCGTAGCCGCCGACCTTTAGGTAATTCTCGTACGACCACGGCTTGTCGAAATGCAGCGTGGTGTAGACGACCTGGTGCTCCTGCGGCGCGGGGCCGACGGGGCCGGTGGCGTGCGAAGCGTGCGAACCGTGGTGTGCCATGCGTGGCCTCACTTCAACTCGTCGAGGATGGCGTCGACCGAGGCCGGCGTCAGCTTCTCGTGGTAATGGCCGTTGACGACCATCATCGGCGCAGCGGCGCAGGCGGCGAGGCATTCCTCTTCCACCTTCAGCCAGATGCGACCGTCGGCGGTCGACTCGCCGTTCTTGATGCCCAGCTTCTTCTCGCAGTGGCGGACGATGTCCTCAGCGCCATTGAGCCAGCAGCTGATGTTGGTGCAGACGGCGACGACGTTCCGGCCGACCGGCTCGAGCGCGAACATCGAGTAGAAGCTCGCGACCTCGTAGGCCCAGACCGGCGGGATGCCGATGTACTTGGCGACCGCGGCGATCAGCTCGTCCGTCAGGTAGCCCTGATTCTGCTCCTGCGCGGCGATCAGCGCCTGGATGACGGCGCTGCGGCGGCGGTCGGCCGGGAAGCGGGCCAGCCACTCCTCGATGCGGGCGCGGGTGTGCTCGGACAGCGCGACCATCGGGTCGACATGCTGGCAGGCCTCGAAATTGCCCGTGGCTTTCATCGGTCGATCTCTCCGAACACGACGTCGTAGGTGCCGATCATGGCGACGACGTCCGACAGCATGTGGCCCTTGACGATCGCGTCCATCGAGCTCAGGTGGGCGAAGCCCGGGGCGCGCAGCTTGAGGCGGAACGGCTTGTTGGCGCCGTCCGAGACGAGGTAGGCACCGAACTCGCCCTTCGGGGCCTCGACGGCGGCGTACACCTCGCCCGCGGGCAGCGAATAGCCCTCGGTGAACAGCTTGAAGTGGTGGATGAGGGCTTCCATGTCGCCCTTCATCAGTTCGCGCTTCGGCGGCGCGACCTTGTAGTTGTCGACCATCACCGGGCCGGGGTTGGCGCGCAGCCACGCCACGGCCTGCTTGATGATCCGGGCCGACTGGCGCATTTCCTCGACACGCACGAGGTAGCGGTCGTAGCAGTCGCCGTTCACGCCCACCGGGATGTCGAAATCGACATCGGCGTAGCAGGCGTAGGGCTGCTTCTTGCGCAGGTCCCAGGCGATGCCCGAGCCACGCAGCATCGGACCGGTCATGCCCCAGGCCAGCGCCTGCTCCGGCGTGACGATGCCGATGTTGACGGTGCGCTGCTTCCAGATGCGGTTGTCGGTGAGCAGGGTTTCGTACTCGTCGACGCGCTTCGGGAAGTCATCGGCGAAGGCATCGAGGAAGTCGAGCATCGACCCCTCGCGCCACTCGTTGATGCGCTTCAGTTCCTTGCCCTTGCGCCACGGCGACTCGGCGTACTTCGGCATCGTGTCCGGCAGGTCGCGGTACACGCCTCCCGGACGGTAGTAGGCCGCGTGCATGCGCGCGCCCGACACCGCCTCGTAGCAGTCCATCAGTTCCTCGCGCTCGCGGAAGGCGTAGAGGAACATCGCCATCGCGCCGAGGTCGAGGCCGTTGGTGCCCACCCACATCAGGTGGTTGAGGATGCGGGTGATCTCGTCGAACAGCGTGCGGATCATCTTGGCGCGCGGCGTCGGCTCGATGCCGGCGAGGCGCTCGATGGCCATGACGTAGGCGTGCTCGTTGCACATCATCGAGACGTAGTCGAGGCGATCCATGTAGCCGATCGACTGGTTGTACGGCTTCGATTCGGCGAGCTTCTCGGTGCCGCGATGCAGCAGGCCGACGTGTGGATCGGCGCGACGGACGGTCTCGCCGTCCATCTCCAGCACGAGTCGCAGCACGCCGTGGGCCGCCGGATGCTGCGGCCCGAAGTTCATCGTGTAGTTGCGGATTTCCTGGGTCATGGCTCAGGCCTTCTTCGCCGCGGCTTCCGAAGCCGCCTGGTGCCAACGCGAGTCCTCGCGGACCACCTTCGGCACGCCGACGCGGGGCTCGACCGAGGTCACCGGCTCATAGACCACACGCTGTTTCTCGGCGTCGTAGCGGACCTCGACGTTGCCGATCAGGGGGAAATCCTTGCGGAACGGGTGGCCGACGAAACCGTAGTCGGTGAGGATGCGGCGCAGGTCCGGGTGGCCTTCGTAGACGATGCCGTAGAGATCGAAGGCTTCGCGCTCGAACCAGTCGAGGCCCGGCCACACATCGACCAGGGACGGAACGACGGGCAGCGCGTTGTCGGTGGCGAAGGTGCGCAAGCGCAGGCGTTCGTTGTTGCGGATCGACAGCAGGTGGACGACCGAGGCGAAGCGCTTGGCCGGGCCCACGCCCTGCGGACGGTTTTCCCAGCGGAAGCGGCCGGGGCCGTCGCCCTCGACGCCGCGCGAGAAGCCCTCGCTGCTGACGTCGGTGGTTTCCCACTCGCCTTCGCCGTACCCAAGGAAGTCGATGCCCGAGGCGTCGACGGCCTGTTCGAAGTGGAAGTCCGGCTCGTCGCGCAGCGCACGGGCGACGTCGTGGCAGCAGGACGGCGCGACTTCGAGCGTGGTTTCGCCGTGGGCTTCGACGATGGCGAGGGCGCGCTCGCCGAAGCGGGCGCGGAGACGTTCGGCGAGACGCGGCTTGGCTTCGGCCATGGTCGATTCTGCGTGCGTTGCGTTCAGCGGCGGCGCGCGCGTGTCAGCGCGCGATCGTGTTGGTGCGGCGGATCTTCTTCATCAGCTGCAGGATGCCGTAGACCAGCGCCTCGGCGGTGGGCGGACAGCCCGGCACGTAGACATCGACCGGCACCACGCGGTCGCAGCCGCGCACCACGGAATAGCTGTAGTGGTAGTAGCCGCCGCCGTTGGCGCAGCTGCCCATCGAGATGACCCACTTCGGCTCGGGCATCTGGTCGTAGACCTTGCGCAGCGCCGGCGCCATCTTGTTGACCAGCGTGCCCGCCACGATCATCACGTCGGACTGGCGCGGCGAGGGGCGGAACACCACGCCGTAGCGGTCGAGATCGAGGCGCGAGGCGCCCGCGTGCATCATCTCGACGGCGCAGCAGGCGAGGCCGAACGTCATCGGCCACAGCGAGCCGGTGCGCGCCCAGTTGACCAGCGAATCGACCGAGGTGGTGACGAAGCCGCGCTCGAACAGCGGATTGTCGGACTCGGGACGCAGGAGATCATCAACCCGGCCCAAGGGCTCCGGGTTGTGCATCACGCGCGAGACGGTCTGGATCACTCCCATTCGAGCGCTCCCTTCTTCCATTCGTAGATGAAGGCGAACACCAGGATGCCGAGGAAGCCGGCCATGGCCCAAAGCGCGGGCTCGCCGATGTCGCGGTAAACGAGCGCCCACGGGAACACGAAGGCGATTTCGAGATCGAAGACGATGAAAAGGATCGCGACGAGGTAATAGCGCACGTCGAAGGGCATGCGCGCGTCTTCAAAGGCTTCGAAGCCGCACTCGTAGGGCGAGAGCTTTTCAGCGTCGGGGCGCTTGGGGCCGAGCAGCCAGCCGCCGACGAGAAGGACCAGGCCGAGGCCGGTGGAGACGATCAGGAACAGCAGGATCGGCAGGTACTCGCCCAGCATGCAGGCCCTCGGCTAGCGCCCCGGGGGCGCATTGCGACCGCGCCCCGGGCTGGGGCGCGATTCAAGACTTCGATTGTTTGGTGCCCAAAGGGGGACTCGAACCCCCACGACCTAAGTCGCTACCACCTCAAGGTAGTGCGTCTACCAATTCCGCCATCTGGGCTTTTTTGAACCTTGCTCCGTACGACTCGCGGAGCGGCGAGATTATATCAGGCCATCAGCCGCCTGACTCACCTTCCGGCGCATTTTCTGCCGGAGGCGTCGCGGTTTCCTCCGCCGGGGCGGCCGGGGCTTCCGCCGACGGCGCCGGGGCCGCCGGAGAGTCCGCAGCCGGAGTCTCAGCCGCCGGGGCTTCCGCATCAGCGGCCGGAGCCGCCTCCGCCATCAGGCCGACGTCATCGCTGGCTGACGGCATCAGGCGGCCACCGTGCTTGCTGGCGTACCAGGCCATGCCGAGGCTCATCGCGAAGAACACGACGGCCAGCCACTTCGTCGTGCTCGACAGGAAGTTCGCCGAACCCGAGGCACCGAAGACCGTCGCCGAGGCGCCCGCGCCGAAACCGCTGCCCGCCTGGGCACCGGCACCACGCTGCATGAGGATCAGCACGACCATCGCGACGGCGACGAGGACGTAGATGACGGTGGCGAGGACGATCAGGTTCATGTCTTTTCAGTTCACCGCGCCGCGGCTGCGACGATGGCGAGGAAGTCGTTGGCGACCAGCGAGGCACCGCCGATCAGTCCACCATCCACGTCCGGCTGCGAAAACAGCTCGGCGGCGTTGGCGGCCTTCACGCTACCGCCGTAGAGGATCGGGAGCGAGTCGGCGATTGTAGCATCGTGTGCACGGAGTTCGCTACGCAGGAAGGCATGGGCCTCCTGCGCCTGCTCCGGCGTGGCGGTGCGGCCGGTACCAATCGCCCAGACCGGCTCGTACGCCAGCACGGCACCGCGGAAAGCCTCGATACCGCCCCGCTTCAGCACCGCAGCCACCTGCCCCGACAGCGCCCACTCGGTCTGGCCGGCTTCGCGCTGGTGCAGGCTCTCGCCGACACACAGCACGGGCACCAGGCCCGCCCGGCGCGCGGCCAGCAGTTTCTCCGCGACCAAGTCGCTGGACTCCTCATGGAACTGGCGGCGTTCGGAATGGCCCACGAGCACGTGCGTCGCGCCGATGTCCCTCAGCATCGCACCCGAGGTCTCGCCGGTGAACGCACCGGCTTCATGCACGTCGAGGTCTTGGGCACCGAAGCCGATGCCACGGCCGGTGAACGCAGCCACCGACTCGGCGAGGTAGGCAACCGGCGGCATCACGAGGCACTGCACGCCCTCCGGGCGCGATGCGTCGGCGAGGGCCTGAAGCAACGCCTTCGCCGAGGCGCGCGTGCCGTTGAGCTTCCAGTTGCCGGCGACGATGCGGGGACGCATGCAGGCTTGCTCCAAGGTTCCGAGGCGCGGAAGGATAGCAGGCCCCCGCCCGGGCCTCGATGGATTCCTGACATGCCCACTCCGCTCCGCACCGACCGTTTCGCCCTCGTCACTGGCGCCTCCAGCGGCATCGGGGCGGAAATCGCCCGCGAGTATGCGAAGCGCGGAAAGCCGCTGGTGCTGGTGGCGCGCCGGGCGGACCGGCTGGAAGCCCTCGCCGCCGAGCTGCGGTCGCGGGTGCGGGTGGAGGTGATTGCCGCTGACCTCGCCGACCCCGGGGCGCCCGCCCGCCTGGTCGCGGACTGCGACGCGCGCGGCCTGCGCGTCGATACCCTCGTGAACAACGCCGGCTTCGGCGTGCCGGGGCGCTACCTGGCGAAGGATTGGGCCATCCACCAAGCCTCGCTCCAGGTCCTGCTGGTCGCAATCTGCGAGCTCAGCCACCGTTTCCTGCCAGCGATGGAGGCCGAGGGCCACGGCCGCATCCTCAACGTCGCCTCGCTGGCCGGTCTCGTGCCGCCGACGGCGGGCCACACGCTCTACGGCCCGACCAAGGCCTTCGTGATCCGCTTCAGCGAAACGCTGGCGAAGGAGGTGGGGCCGAAGGGCGTGAACGTGACGGCGCTGTGCCCCGGCATGACCTACACCGAGTTCCACGACGTGAACGGCATGCGTGCCACGGTGGCCAAACTGCCGAAGGGCATCTGGCTGGATGCCGCGACCGTCGCACGGATGGGCGTCGATGCCGTGGAAGCGGGGGCGACCCGGATCATCACGGGCCGCGCCAACCGCCTGATCGCCGCGCTGTCGAAATACCTCCCGGACCGCCTGGCCGGGGCATTGATCGCCGCGAAGGCGAAGGATTTCCGCGACGAGGGCTGACTCAGGCCAGCTTGATCTCGCGCAGCCGCTCCATCAAATACCCGTGGGCCGTGATCGGCTCCGGGTAGCGGTTCGGGTTGTCCGGGGTGATGCAGCCCGGCAGCGTCTCGATCAGGAAATCCGGATTCGGATGAAGGAAGAACGGCGTCGAGTAGCGCGGCTGGCGCGCGGCGTCGCCCGGCGGATTGACCACGCGGTGCGTCGTCGACGGGTACACGTGGTTGGTCAGGCGCTGCAGCATGTCGCCGATGTTCACCACGATGGTGTCCGCTTCCGAGGTGAACGGCACCCACTCGCCCTTCTTCGAGAGCACTTCGAGCCCGGCGGCGCTGGCGCCGACCAGCAGGGTGATCAGGTTGATGTCTTCGTGCGCGCCGGCGCGGACGTTGGGAATGTCGTCCGCGGTGATCGGCGGGTAGTGGATGGGACGCAGGATGCTGTTGCCGAAGTTGGTCTTGTCGGCGAAGAACTGCTCCGGCAGTCCGATATGCAGGGCGAGGGCCGAGAGCACGCGCGAGCCGAGCTGGTCGAGGGTGGTGTAGAGGCCGTAGGCAACCTCCTTGAATTCCGGGATTTCCGCCGGCCAAAGGTTTGCGGGCATCACCTCGGCATGCTTGGAATCGCGGGGGATCTCGCGGCCCACATGCCAGAACTCCTTGAGGTCGAAGTGCTTGGCGCCCTTCGCCGTCTCGATGCCGAACGGCGTGTAGCCGCGGGCGCCGCCGCTGCCGGGAACGTGGTACTTCTTTTTCGCCTCCTCGGGCAGCGCGAAGAAGCGCTGGAAGACGTCGTAGGCGCGGTCGATCTGCGCCTGCGGGATGCCATGGCCGCGGATACCGCAGAAACCCCACTCGCGGTAGGCGGCGCCGAGCTCGGCCACGAAGGCCTCGCGGTCAGTATCGAAGCGGCGGATGTCGAGGGTGGGGATGGCCATCGTCGTGGATCGTCTTGGGAATTCGTTGGGCGGATCATCAGGCCGACCCTCGCGGGTCGGCATGACGCGGATCAAGCCGCGGCCTTCACCGCGGCGGAGAGGCCGTCGAGGACGCGCTGCATCAGGGCCGCATCGTCGGCCTCGACGGTGACGCGCACCACCGGCTCGGTGCCGGAGGGGCGAAGGAAGGCGCGCCCTCGGCCCTGCACGGCCGCTTGGGCGTCGGCGAGCGCGACCTTGACGCTGTCGGCCTCGGCCGGCTTCACGCCCGGCGCGACCCTCACGTTGACGGTTTTCTGCGGCACCTTCGCCATGCCCGCCAGTGCCTGCTTCAGGCTGAGGCCGCGGCGGCGCAGGACCTCGAGGACTTGCAGCGCGCTGACGATGCCGTCGCCCGAACTCACGCGGTCGAGGCACAGCAGGTGGCCCGAGGTTTCGCCACCGAGAACGGCGTCGTTCTCGATCAGGGCCTGGTGCACGTAGCGGTCGCCGACCTTGGTGCGCAGGAAGCCGATGCCACGCTCGGCGAACGCGCGCTCAAGGCCGTAATTCGTCATCAGCGTACCGACCACCGGGCCACGGAGGCGACCGTTCTGCTGCCAGTCGTCGGCGAGGATCCACAGCAGGTCGTCGCCGTCGCGCACGACGCCATCGCTGTCGACGAACAGCACGCGGTCGCCGTCGCCATCGAAGGCGATGCCGAGTTCCGCGCCGCTCTCGCGCACCCGGGCGGCGAGGAATTCCGGGTGCGTCGAGCCCACGCCGTCGTTGATGTTCAGGCCGTTCGGCTCGACGCCGATCGCGTCCACCCGGGCGCCGAGTTCGCGGAAGACCAGCGGTCCGAGCTGGTACGTCGCCCCATGGGCGCAATCCACCACGATCCGCATGCCGCCAAGGTTGAAGCGGCGCGGCACCGAGCCCTTGCAGGCCTCGACGTAGCGCGCGACCGCGTCGCGGGTGCGCACGGCCTTGCCGAGCTTCTCCGAGGGCACGGTGCTGAACGGATGATCCAGCGCGGCCTCGATAGCCAGCTCGGTGGCGTCGTCGAGCTTCTCGCCTTCCGCGGAGAAGAACTTGATGCCGTTGTCGTAGTGCGGGTTGTGCGAGGCGCTGATGACGATGCCGCCGTCGGCGCCCAGCGAGCGCGTCAGGTGCGAGACCGCGGGCGTGGGCATCGGGCCCATCAGCTGCACGTCGACGCCAGCGGCGACGAGGCCGGCCTCCAGCGCCGCCTCGAACATGTAGTTCGAGATGCGCGTGTCCTTGCCGATGACGACCAGTGGCTTGCGCCAATCCCCCTCGCCGCGCGCCGCGCGCAGCGCGTGGCCGTAGGCGTTGCCGAGGCGCAGCACGAAGTCCGCCGAGATGGCGCCCTCGCCCACCCGGCCGCGGATACCGTCGGTGCCGAAGTACTTGCGCGTGGCCATCAGGCAGCCTCGACCGGGGCGGGACGGCGGCCCAGCAAGGCGATCAGTGAGGCGAGGCGCTGGCGCATTTCGCGGCGGTCGACGATCAGGTCGACGGCGCCGTGTTCGACGAGGAACTCGCTGCGCTGGAAGCCCTCCGGCAGGCGCTCGCGGACCGTCTGCTCGATCACGCGCGGGCCGGCGAAGCCGATCAGCGCCTTCGGTTCGGCGACGTTGATGTCACCGAGCATGCCGAGCGAGGCCGAGACGCCGCCGGTGGTCGGGTGCGTGAGCACCGAAATGTAGGGCACGCCGGCCTTGCGCATCCGCGCGATGGCCGCCGAGGTCTTGGCCATCTGCATCAGAGAGAACAGGCCCTCCTGCATACGCGCGCCGCCGGTGGCGGAGAAGCACACGAGGGCGCTGCGGTCGGCAAGGGCGCGTTCGGCGGCGAGGGCGAAACGCTCGCCGACCACCGAACCCATCGAGCCACCCATGAAGCGGAACTCGAAGGCCGCCACGCAGACCGGCATGCCCATCAGGCGGCCGGCGCCGGCGATCAACGCGTCCTTCTCGCCTGTGGCTTTCTGGGTGGCCTTGATGCGGTCGGCGTACTTCTTCTGGTCGCGGAACTTCAGCGCGTCGACCGGCTCGAGGTGGGCGCCGATCTCCACGAAGCTGTCGGCGTCGAGGAAGGCCGCGATGCGCTCGCGCGCACCGATCGGCATGTGGTGGTCGCACTTCGGGCAGACGTGGAGGTGCTGGTCGACTTCGGGGGCATAGAGCGCCGCACCGCAGTTGTCGCACTTCTCCCACAGGCCTTCCGGCACGCCGCGCTTGTTGCCGCCTTGCGTACGGATGCCGCCGAGTTTCAGCTTGTTCAACCAGCTCATGGAGGGCCCGGGTGTGGTCAGGGCCGCAAAGTGTAGCGGAAGGCCGGCGGGGGGCCGGAACGCCCCCGCCGGCGCCGGATCAGGCGTCGAGGCCGGCGCGGATCGGCTGCAGGAAGGCGCGGGCCGTCGCCACCGGGTCGGCCGCCTCGGCCAGAGCCTGCACCAGCGCGCTGCCGACGATCACGCCGTCGCCGTGGGCCGCAAGGGCCTTGGCGGACGCCGCGTCCTTGATGCCGAAGCCGATCAGCACCGGCACCGGGCTGTGTGCACGCACGATCGCGGCCTTGGCGGCAACGTCGCCAGTGTCGAGCTTGCTGGCCCCGGTGACGCCCGCGAAGCTCACGTAGTACAGGTAGCCCTGCGCGTGCGTGCGCAGCGGCCCCAGGCGGGCTTCCGTGGTGGTCGGGGCGACCAGGGCGATCAGGTGCAGGCCGCGTGCGGTGAACACCTCGCGCACCGGGTCGGCCTCTTCGGGCGGCAGGTCGACCAGCAGCACGCCATCGACTCCGGCCGCGGCGGATTCGTCGGCGAAGCGCTCGAGGCCACGCATCTCGATCGGGTTCAGGTAACCCATCAGCACGACCGGCGTGGTGGCATCCGTCGCGCGAAACTGGCGCACCGCCTCAAGAACGAACGTCAGCCCGACCTTGCGCTCGATGGCGCGCTCGGAGCTCTTCTGGATCACCGGGCCGTCGGCCATCGGGTCGGAAAACGGCACGCCGAGCTCGATCAAGTCGGCGCCACCCTCGACCAAGGCGTGCATCACCGGCACCGTCGATTCGCGGGAGGGATCACCCGCGGTGACGAAGGGAACCAACGCCTTTCGGCCGGCGGCTTTGAGCGCGGCGAGGCGCGCGTCGATGCGGTTCACGGCGCTCACAGCGAGATCCCTTCGCGGCGGGCGATCGTGAAGATGTCCTTGTCGCCGCGGCCCGAGAGGTTCACCAGGACGCGCTGGTCCTTGCGCATCGTGCGGGCGAGCTTCATGGCCTGCGCGATGGCGTGGCTGCTTTCCAGCGCGGCGAGGATGCCCTCCGTGCGGGCGAGCAGGTGGAAGGCCTCCATGCACTCGTCGTCGGTGACGCCGACGTACTGCGCGCGGCCGGTGTCCTTGAGGAAAGCATGCTCCGGACCGACACCCGGGTAGTCGAGGCCGGCCGAGATCGAGTGCGTCTCGGTGATCTGGCCGTCGTCGTCGCAGATGAGGTAGGTGCGGTTGCCATGCAGCACGCCGGGGCGACCCGCCACCAGCGAGGCGGCGTGGCGGCCGGTCGCGACGCCATCGCCCGCGGCTTCGGCGCCGATGAGGGCGACGTCGCGATCGTTGAGGAAGGCGTGGAACATGCCGATGGCATTGCTGCCGCCACCGACGCAGGCGACGACGGCATCCGGCAGCGCGCCGTACTCGGCCAGCATCTGCGCGCGCGATTCCTTGCCGACCACCGCATTGAAGTCGCGCACGAGCGTCGGGTACGGGTGCGGACCGGCGACGGTGCCGATGATGTAGAAGGTGTCATGCACGTTGGTGACCCAGTCGCGCAGCGCCTCGTTGAGCGCGTCCTTCAGGGTCTTGCTGCCGCTCTCCACGGGCACGACGGTGGCGCCGAGCAGCTTCATGCGGAACACGTTCGGCGCCTGCCGCTCGACGTCGGTGGCGCCCATGTAGACGACACACTCGAGACCGAGGCGCGCGGCGACGGTGGCCGAGGCCACGCCGTGCTGGCCGGCGCCGGTCTCCGCGATGATGCGGGTCTTGCCCATCCGCTTGGCGAGCATCGCCTGGCCGATGGTGTTGTTGATCTTGTGCGCGCCGGTGTGGTTCAGGTCCTCGCGCTTGAGCAGGATCTGCGCGCCGCCGACCTTCGCCGAGAGCCGTGCCGCGTGGTAGATCGGGCTCGGGCGGCCGACGTAATGCTTGTAATCGTCCGCCAGTTCCGCCTGGAACGCGGGATCGGACTGCGCGACACGGTAGGCCTCGGCCAGTTCGGCCAAGGGCTGCATCAGGGTTTCCGCGACGAAGCTGCCGCCGTAAGGGCCGAAATGCCCGCGGGCGTCCGGGTACTGGTGGAAATCGTCAACGGACGGGGGGATCTGCGATGAAGCCATCGGCGCGGCGAACCTCTTCGACGAAACGAACCATGCGCTCACCGTCCTTCAGGCCGGGAGCGCTCTCGATGCCACTGGACACGTCGACACCAAACGGCCGCGCTTGGCGGACCGCCTCGAAGACGTTGTCGGGAGTGAGCCCGCCGGCCAGAAGCCAGGGCTTCGGCAGCGCGGGCAGGTCGGACCAGTCGAACCGGGCACCCTGCCCGCCCTGCTCGCCGGCCTTGTGGCCGTCGAGCAGAAAAGCGTCGACGGAAGGGTAGCGCTTGGCGAGCGATTCCGCAGCGGCCACGCCTTCGCCCATCGCCAAAGTCTTCACATACGGCACGCCGAAACGCTCGCAGAACGCGGCCTCTTCACGGCCATGGAACTGCAGCAGCGTCGGGCGCAGCGTGCGGATCGCGGCCCGGACGAGCGACTCGTCGGCATCCATGAAGAGCGCGACGACCTGCGCGAACGGCGGCACCGCGGCGCGCAGCGACTCGGCCTGCGCGGGCTCGAGCGCGCGCCGGCTGCCCGGCACGAAGATGAAGCCGAGGGCGTCGACGCCCAGCTCACCCGCGAGGCGTACGTCGCCCGGCCGGGTCATGCCGCAGAACTTGATGCGGGTGCGATGGGCCATGGGTCAGGCGTCGAGGTCGGCGTAGGGCAGCACGGCCAGCGGGCGCGGGCGATCGATCCAAGCCTCGGGCAGGCTGACGGCGTCCGGCAGGGCCCAGGTACGCGGATAACGCGGTCCGAGGAAGGTCAATCCCGCCGCCGGCGCCGTCGGACCCGCGACGCTGCGATCGCGGCCGGCGAGCAACTCGGCGATCCAGGCTTCGGGCCGTTCGCCGCGTCCCACCACCATCAGGCTACCGACGATGTTGCGCACCATGTGGTGCAGGAAGGCGTTGGCCTGAACCTCGACCACGACCTGGTCCTCCTCGCGGCGTACCGTGATGGCGTGCAGGTCGCGCATCGGATGGCGGGCCTGGCACTGCGCGGTTCGGAAGGCGCTGAAGTCGTTCTCGCCAAGCAGGGCCTGCGCCGCCCGGTGCATGGCTTCGGCGTCGAGCGGGCGCGGCTCCCAGCTCAAGTGCTCGCGCATCAACGCGGGGCGCACGCGGCGATTCAACAGACGGTAGCGGTAGCGGCGCGCCCGCGCGGAGTGGCGGGCATGGAAGGCCCCGGCGACCGCTTGGGCCCACAGCACGCGGACCGAGGGCGGCAGCCGCGTATTGGTGCCCTCGACGAAGGCGCGAAGGGGACGCTCGACGGCGGTGTCGAGGTGCACGACCTGTTGGGTGGCGTGCACGCCGGCGTCGGTGCGCCCCGCGCAGACCGCGTCGACCTCGTGCTGGACGATCGAGGCCAGGGCGGCCTCGACCGCCCCCTGCACCGAATCCCCGTGCGAGAGCCGCTGCCAACCGAGGAAGGCGCTGCCGTCGTATTCGATGCCGAGTGCGTAGCGCATTCCGTAAGGCCGCGAAATGGAATCCGCGGCCGGACCTTCAGCCGATCGACTTCAGCAGGCGCTCCGCTTCAGCACGGGCGGCGGCGCTGCCTTCCGCCAGCACTTCTTCGAGCATGCCGCGGGCGCCATCGACGTCACCGATCTCGATGTAGGCCTTGGCCAACTCGAGACGGGTGTCGTCCAGGCCGGCCTCGTCCATCGAAGGCAGGTCGACGGCGGGACGCTCGGCGGTCTCGCGCTCGTCGAACGCATCGGCGGCGGGCGGCGCGGGATCGGCCCCGGCCGCGGCCGGACGGGTGCGCACATCGATGCCACTGATGGGGTTCCACTGCAGCTCACGGAACAGCGCATGGCCGGGGACGAGACCCATGCCCATCACCACCACTTCGCGCCAGCGCGGGTCGCCGGGCTTGTCCACGTGCTCGCGCATCCGCTCGGCGGCCTTGAGGAATGCCTCCGTGTCGCCGCTGTTGTAGAGCTGCCGCAGCAGCGCGACATGGGCGTCGAGGTCAGTGGGTGAACCGTCGATGCTTCGCTCCAAGCCGCGGAGAACCGGATTGTCCTGCTCGGCCGGATCCATCGCTGGGGTGGCCAAGCCGGACGGCTCGACGACCGGCGGTTCGGCCGCGGGCGCCGAGTCGTCGGCGGCGGGCGGCGGGAGGTTCGAAAGGAAATCCTCATCGTCCGAGAGCCGCGAGCGGGGGATTGCCGCAGGCGGGACGGTGGGCAGCGGGCGCTTCGCGTCCGCGCCGCGTCGACGGCGCAGCAGGAGTCCGACGAGTCCGCCCACCAGCACCAGGCCACCCGCCCCGAGTACGAGAGGATTGCTGTACCAGGGCGTCGTTTCGGCCACCGGCGCCGCTTCCGCAGCCGCTTCCGCAGCCGCTTCCGCAGCCGCTTCCGCAGCCGCGGGCGCCGGCGTCGTGGCCGGGGGCGTCTCTGCGGGCTGGCCGGAAGCAGCCGGCACCTCGGCAGTGGCCGCCGGTGGATCGACTGCCGGAGCGCCGTCTGCCGCTGGCGTGCCGCTTTCCGGCGCCGCCTCGCCCGTGCGCTGCTCCCGGAGCGCCTGCTCCATCGCACTGAGCTGGCTGTCCTTGAGTTCGATCAGGCGCTTCTGTTCATTCGCCAGAGACTCCTGTTCCGTGAGGCGCGAGCGCAGCTCGCGGAGCTCGGCCTCACGGGCCGAAAGGTCCTCGCGAGCCTGTTCGAGCTCCGCGCGCAATTCGCTACCCGAGCCGCCCGAGGAGGCACCGGACTGGGCTCCAGCGGCACCGGCTCCTGCGGGCGGCGCGATCTCGAGGCGACCGCCCGTCGACGTGGAGGGGCCTTGCGGCGTCCGCGCCGGCGCTTGCGCGGTGGCGGCCGGCGGGAGGGCCGCGCTCGGCGTGTCGCCGGGGCTGGGCATCGGTGCCGGGCTCGGCGACAGGGAGCGCCACGCGGCCATCTGCTCGCGAACCCGCTGCTCCGCTTCGGTGCCTGCCAGAGCGCGGGCTTCGTCGGCCGTGGGAATACGGAGGACGGCGCCCTTGCGGAGCAGGTTGATGTTGTCGCGCAGGAAGGCGTCCGGGTTGGCTCGCTGGATCGCCAGCATCATCTGGGCGACCGATGCCCCCTGCTGGTTGGAGGAGGCGATGCGCCACAAGGTTTCGCCTTCGGCCACTTGGTGGCTGCCCGGGGTGGCCGCCGGGATCGCGGCGGAAACGGGCGACGGCGCGGGCGGCGGCGGCGGCGGCGGCGGCGGAGCCTCGGCGACCACGGGCTGCGGTGCCGGGGTCGGCTCAACCTGCGGCGTCGGCTCGGGCGCGGGCGGCGTGGCGGCCATCGGAACTGGGGCCGGCGCGGCCGGCTCGGGCGGCAGCGGCTCGGCAACCGGCGCCGGATCGGCCTCGGCCACCGGCGGCGAAGGCACCGAGAGCGGCGGCATCGCCGCCGCCGGTTCAGGCGCCGGTGCAGGGGCTGGCGTCGGCGCCGCCACCACCGTCGGTGCGGTCATCGGCGTGACCGTGGCCGCGGCGATGTGCGGCGGATCGACCAATGCGGTGAATTCGCGCACCACGCTGCCCTTCCCCCAGTCGGCTTCGAGGAGGAAGGCGACGAAGGGATCGTCGACACGGTTCGAGGTCGTCACGCGCACCACTGGCTCGCCGCGGGCATTGCGGCCCACGCTGAACTGCAGGTTGGCGGTGACCCCGGCCGGGCGAGGCAGGCCCACGCGGTCGAAAGCCTCCGGCGGTGCGAGGCGGACGCTCAGGGCATCGAGCTCACCCGCACCCACACCGATCAGCGGGATCTCCGCGACCAGCGGCTGGTTGAGCTGCGACTTCACTTCGAGCGTGCCGAGGCCCAGCGCATGGGCGTCGGTCGCGACGAACGCGAGCGCCATGGCCAGGGGAAGGACCTTCACCGCGTGCTTCATGCCTTTCTCCCAAGACGCGGCCGGCGGGGACCCGGCCATACGCCAAACACTTGAAAACCGCCGCAACAGTAAGCCGAATGCCCCTGATCCGCCAAGGATTTCGGTCAGCCGCGCTTGGCCGCCAGCAGCTCGGCGACCTGCACCGCGTTCAGGGCGGCGCCCTTGCGGATGTTGTCGGCCACGATCCACAAGCTGAGGCCGCGCGGATGGGAGATGTCCTCGCGGATGCGGCCGACGTAGACCGGGTCCGTGCCCGAGGCGTGCGTGACCGGCGTCGGCCACTCCCCGTTGGCAGGGTTGTCCACCACTTCGACGCCGGGCGCCTTTTCCAGCAGGGCACGCGCCTGCGCGGCGGTGAGCTTGTCGCGCGTCTCCAGGTGCACGGCTTCGGAATGACCGAAGAACACCGGCACGCGCACGGCGGTCGGGTTCACCTGGATGCTGGCATCGCCGAGGATCTTGCGGGTCTCGTGGACCAGCTTCATCTCTTCCTTGGTGTAGCCGTTGTCGGTGAACGCATCGATCTGCGGGATCAGGTTGTAGGCGATCTGCACCGGGAAGCGCGTCGGGTTCGGGTCCTCGAAGCGCAGCAGCGCGGCGGTCTGGCGCCCCAGTTCTTCCGGGCCCGAGCGGCCGGCGCCGGACGTCGACTGGTAGGTGGCGACATTGATACGCGTGATGCCGACGGCGTCATGGATCGGCTTCAGCGCGACGACCATCTGCATCGTCGAGCAGTTCGGGTTGGCGACGATGCCGCGCGGGATCGTGTCCAAGGCCTCCGGGTTCACTTCGCTCACCACCAGCGGCACGTCGGCGTCCATGCGGAAGGCCGAGCTGTTGTCGATGACGATGGCGCCCGCGGCGGCGAACTTCGGCGCGTACTCGCGCGAGATGTCGCCGCCGGCCGAGAACAGCGCGAAATCGACGCCCGCCGGATCGAAGGTGGCAAGGTCCTGGATGGTGAGCTTGTGGTTGCCGAAATCGACCTTGGTGCCGGCGGACCGCTCGCTGGCGAGCGCGATGACTTCGCTCGCCGGGAACTTCCGCTCGGCGAGGATGGAGAGCATGGTTTCACCGACGGCGCCGGTGGCGCCGACGACGGCGACCTTGAAACGGTTCGACATGGGTTGTCCTTTTCGATTCGTGTGCGTTGAGCGTTGCGGGTGCGCGGCGCGACGCGACGCGCCGGCGCAGGGCGCGCGGGCACGGCGCCCGCGTCGCGGAATCAGTGGCCCCGGGCCTCGGAAGCGTGACGCCCGAGGCTAGGGTTTTCGCTCAGGTTTGCCGCCGCCCTCGCCCGCCACGCGCGGGGTGATCTCGCCGACATCGCCGCACTGGGCGCGATGGCGCAGGGCCTGGTCCATCAGCACGAGGGCCATCATGGCCTCGCAGATCGGCGGCGCACGCAGGCCCACGCAGGGGTCATGGCGGCCGGTGGTGATGACCTCGACCGGCTGGCCGTGCACGTCCACCGTCGGGCCCGGCAGGCGCAGGCTGGAGGTGGGTTTGAAGGCGACTTCGCAGGTGACGGCCTGCCCCGTGCTGATGCCGCCCAGCACGCCGCCGGCGTGGTTGCTGGCGAAGCCGTCCGGATGCATCAGGTCGCGGTGCTCGGTGCCGAGCTGGCCGACGCTGCCGAAGCCGGCGCCGATCTCCACGCCCTTCACAGCGTTGATCGACATCATCGCGTGGGCGAGCTCGCCGTCGAGCTTGCCGTAGATCGGCTCGCCCCAGCCTGGCGGCACGCCCAGCGCCTCCACGCGGACGCGCGCGCCGACGGAATCGCCGGACTTGCGCAGCGCATCCATGAAGGCCTCGAGCTCAGGCACCTGGGCGGCGTCCGGCCAGAAGAACGGGCTGTCCTCGACCGCGGACCAATCCCAGCCCTTCGGCGTGATCGTGTGCAGCTGGCTGACGCAGGCGCGCACGGTGACGCCGAAGCGCTCGCGCAGCCACTTCTTGGCGATGACGCCGGCCGCGACGCGCATCGTCGTCTCGCGCGCCGAGCTGCGGCCACCGCCGCGCGGATCACGGATGCCGTACTTCTGCCAGTAGGCGTAGTCGGCGTGGCCGGGGCGGAACTGCTCGCTGATCTTCGCGTAGTCCTTCGACTTCGCATCGGTGTTGCGGATAAGCAGGGCGATCGGCGTGCCGGTGGTCTTGCCCTCGAACACGCCGGAGAGGATCTCGACCTCGTCGGCCTCGTGGCGCTGCGAGGTGTGGCGCGAGCGGCCGGTGGCGCGGCGCTCGAGGTCGTGGCGGAACTCGTCCGGCGCGATGGCGAGCCCGGGCGGGCAGCCGTCGATGACGCAGCCGATGGCCGGGCCGTGGCTTTCGCCGAAGGTGGTGACCGCGAAGAGCTGCCCGAAGGTGTTGCTGGCCATGCCGTGTCCGTGCGCTCCGTGCTCAGGGCCGCTGGTCGGCCAGCCGCTTGATGTCGGCGTGGTGGGCGACAAGGTCGTCGTGGTGCAGGGCGAAGATGCCCATCTGCCCCACCTTGAACTCGATCCACGCGAAGGGCAGGTCGGGCAGCAGGCGCTCGAGGTGCTGCTGGCTCTCGCCGACTTCGCAGATCAGCACGCCGTGCTTGCGCAGGTGCAGCGGGGCGTCGCGCAGGATCTTCAGCACCAGGTCGAGGCCGTCGTCGCCGGCGCGCAGGGCCATTTCCGGCTCGTGCGCGTACTCGGCGGGCAGCGCGTCGGTCTCGGCGTTGGTGACGTACGGCGGGTTGGTGACGATCAGGTCGTAGTGCCGACCGATGAGCGGGCCGTAGAGATCGCCGTGGTGCAGCGTGACGTTGCGGGCGTCGAGGCGCTCGACGTTCTCGCGGGCCAGCGACAGGGCCTCGGGGCTCAAGTCGACGGCGTCGACGTTCCAATCCGGGTTGTAGTGGCCCATGGCGATGGCGATGCAGCCGCCGCCGGTGCAGATGTCGAGCGCATCGCGCACCTCGACATCGCCGATCCACGGCTGGAAGCCGTTGAGGATGAGTTCGGCGATCGGGCTGCGCGGCACCAGGGCGCGCGAATCGCTCTTGAACGACAGGCCGGCGAACCAGGCCTCGCCGGTGAGGTAGCAGGCCGGCACGCGCTCGTCGATGCGGCGCTGGAACAGGGCCAGCACCTTCGCCTTCTCGTCGGCGGTGACGCGCGACTGGCCGTAGATCGGGTTGAGGTCGTGCGGCAGGTGCAGGGCGTGGAGCACCAGCTGGGTGCTTTCGTCCATCGCGTTGTCGTAGCTGTGGCCGAAGGTGAGGCCGGCCTCGCCGAAACGGCTCGCCCCATACCGGATCAGGTCAATAATCGTCTGGAGTTCGGCAGGCATGCGGCTCAACGGCCCTCGGCGGGCTTCACGGGACAAGCGCCCGAGTATAGCCAGCGCCCTTATACTTTGCGGCCTGATTCCTGATGGTTTGGGCGCATTTCCATGTTCAATCGGACCTTTCTGCTGGTGATCGTCGCGGCCGTGTTCGCGGGCCTCGGGCTGTTGGCCGGGGAGCGCTGGCTGTCGCGTGAGGGCGGAAACGCCGATCTGCCGGCGCTGGAGGCGGTCACGCCCTACCCGACGCCACGCGCCATCCCCGCGTTCGATCTCCAGTCGGTGGACGGCCCGGTGACGCCCGAAACCCTGCGCGGCCGCTGGACCGTGGTGTTCATCGGCTTCGTCTCGTGCCCGGACGTCTGCCCGACGACGCTGACCGACATGGCGAAAGCCCAGAAGGCCTGGGAAGCCCTGCCCGAAGCGCAGCGCCCGCGCCTGCTGTTCGTGTCGATCGATCCGGAACGCGACACACCCGAACTGCTGGCCGGCTACGCACGCCATTTCCATCCGGCGACGCTCTCGGCCACGCAGCCGGATCCCGTGGCGCTCGAGGCCTTCGCCAGCAGCCTGAGCCTCGTCTACCGCAAGGTGCCGCTGGGGGCCAGCTACACGATGGACCACAGCGGTTCGATGGTGGTGCTGGACCCGGAAGTCCGGGTGGCCGGGGTGATCCGTCCGCAGATGCCCGCCGGTGCGACGGTGGGCAGCGGCGCGGTCGCCACCATCAACCCGGAGGCCGTCGCGCGCGACTTGGCCCGCCTCGCTGGAGCCACGCCGTGAGCCCAGCCGTTTTTCTTCAGTACGTCCTGCCGCACCGGTTCCTGTCGAGCCTCGCCTACCGCTTGGCGCGTTCGCAGTGGGTACCGCTGAAGCGCTGGCTGATCACCACCGTGGTGCGGAAGTTCAACGTGAACTTGGCCGAGGCGGCGAACCCGGATCCCGAGAGCTACGCGAGCTTCAATGCCTTCTTCACCCGCCCGCTGAAGCCCGGCGCGCGCGTCGCCGATGCCGACCCGAAGGCCGTGCTCTGCCCGGCCGACGGCAAGATCGCGCAGATGGGCCGCATCGAGGCGGGCCGCATCTTCCAGGCCAAGGGCCAGCACTTCACGGCCGCCGAGTTCCTCGCCGACGAAGCCAAGGCCGAGGCCTACCGCGACGGCTGGTTCGCCAACGTCTACCTCTCCCCGCGCGACTACCACCGCGTGCACATGAGCCTGACCGGCACGCTGGTCGAAACCGCCCACGTGCCGGGCCGGCTGTTCAGCGTGGCACCTTGGGCCGCGCGCGCCATTCCGCGGCTGTTCGCCCGCAACGAGCGGCTGGTCTGCCACTTCGAGAGCGAGCACGGCCCCTTCGTGGCGGTCATGGTTGGCGCGATCCTCGTTTCCGGCGTGGAGACGGTCTGGAGCGGCGAGGAGATCCCCGCCTACGCCGACCGCGTGGTCCGCAAGGACTGGCGCGGCAAGGGCATCACGCTGGAGCGCTTCGCCGAGATGGCGCGCTTCAACTACGGCAGCACCGTGGTGCTGCTGTTCCCGAAGGCGATGCTGGCCTCGATGGAGGCGATCCCGGCCGAAGCCCCGGTCGTGCTCGGCCAGCGCCTCGGCACGCTGGCCTGAGGCTCAGGCCGGCTTCGCGGCCTGCGCCTTCCACGCCGCCAGCACTTCCGCCTCGCGCTCGGGCTTGATGCCGGCACGCAGGGGCGCATTGCGGCGCTCCTCCGGCTGGGCAGCGAACCACGCCCGCGTGGCCTCGACGGTGTCGGCGAGGCTGCGGAAGGTGAGTCCGGCGGCGATGGCCTTCGCGTTGCTGCGGGTGTGGAAGCCGGCGCTGTCCCCCTGCCCCGGCACCCAGACCGGCATGTCGCCCCAAGGACTGACCTCCTGCGCCATCAGGAATTCGGTGGGCACCCACGTGAGCTGCGCGCCGGCGGTCGTGCTGGCGCGGATGCCGTACAGCAGGCCGGCCATGTCGAGGGGATAGCCCGGCCCGATCGCGTTGTAGGCGCCGGTGGCCCCGGCCTCGGCGAGGCGGATCATCCACTCGCCCAGATCGCGGGCATCGATGAACTTCACCGGGTCGCGGCCGTCGCCGGGGGCCAGCACCTCGCCGCCCTTGGCGAGCCGCATCGGCCAGTAGGTGAAGCGGTCGGTCTCGTCACCCGGACCGACGATCAGGCCGGGACGCACGAGGGTGGCGGTCGTGCCGAAGTGCTTGAGCGTCTCCGCTTCCGTCGCGGCCTTGAGCCCGGCGTACTTGCCCATGTCGGCGCGCAGGCTCGTCATGGTCTCGGCCAGCGGATCGCCGTCGAAGGTCGCCAGCGCCGCGGTCTCGTCGTCGCCGGGCGTCGCGTTGTCCGCGTAGGCCGAGAGGCTGGAGATCATCATGTAGCCACCCACGTGGCCCTTCAGCACCGCCGCGGCGTCGCGGATCCAGTGCGGCACGCTGCTGGGGTTGTCGATGCAGACGTCCCAACGGCGGCCCTTGGCCACTTCGGCGGCAAGGCTCTTGTAATCGTTGACGTCGCGGTCGCCGAGCAGCTGCTCGACCGTGCCCGGCCACTCGCGCTGCTTGCGGCCACGGTTGAAGATCGTGACCTCGTGGCCGCGCGAGAGCGCGTAGGCCACCTGGTGCGGACCGGTCAGCCCGGTGCCGCCGAGGATGAGGATCGAGAGGCGGCGGGCCGCGCCCCCGGAATCGGCACCAGAACGGCGGGAGGCTTGGGCGGCGCCGGCGCCGGCGAGACCGATGGCGGTCGCCAAGGCACCGAGCTTCAGGACATCGCGACGCTGGATCGACATGGTGCATTCCCCCGGATTCGCCACGGTGCGCGGCCCGGGAATCGTCCTCGCCCGGAGGGCGGCCAGCCCGTGCCGGAAGTTACACTCGGCCCATGGGCGCGTTGACCGACATCCGGGTGTATCTGACGCAGGCGCATGCCTGCGGCTACTGGCCCGAACGGGAAGCCCGCGACCTCGTGCTCGACCCGCAGGAGCCCGCCCTTGCCGCGGTCTACGAGCCGGCGCTGGCGATGGGCTTCCGTCGCTCCGGTCGCCACGTCTACCGCCCCCACTGCAGCCGCTGCAGCGCCTGCCTGCCGATCCGGCTGCCGGTGGCGCGGTTCAAGCCGGATCGAACGCAGCGGCGCATCGCCAAGCGCAACGCCGACCTGGCCATGGCCGTCGGCCCAGCGCGGCGCAGCGACGAGGTATTCGAGCTCTACGCCCGCTACCTCGGCGCCCGCCACCCCGACAGCCCGATGGCCGAGCCAACGCCCGAGGAATTCGAGCAGTTCCTGATCGGCGAGTGGAGCCCGACCCGCTTCTTCGAATGGCGCCTGGACGGAAGGCTCGTCGCCGTGGCCGTCACCGACGTCACCGCGAATGCCGTATCGGCCGTCTACACGTTCTTCGACCCGGCTTTCGAGAATCGCAGCCTTGGCACGCAGGCCATCCTCGGCCAGATCGACTGGGCCGCGGCGACGGCGAGGCCATACCTGTACCTCGGCTTCTGGCTGAAGGGCCACCCGAAAATGGATTACAAGCGTCGCTTCCAGCCGCTGGAGCGGCTGTGGAACGGCCACTGGATCGCCTTCGATGAGGATCGTGAATGAGGTTGTCTTTGCGCGCCGCCCTGGCGGCGCTGGGAACGGCGGTCCTGATCGCCGGTTGCACGACGACGCCGGCCATGGCTGACCGCACCGCGTCGTTGCGCGTGGCCACATACAATGTGTCGCTGTACGCCGAGGTGGCCGATGGCGTACGCGCACGCCTCGCCGGCGGCACCGACGACCAGGCCCGGCGGATTGCCGCGGTGATCCAGCGCCAGCGCCCGGACCTGCTGCTGCTCAACGAGTTCGACTACGACGCGAACGGCGCACTGGCCGACGTCTTCCAGCGCGAGTACCTCGCGGTCGGCCAGCACGGCGAGGCAGCGATCCACTACCCCTACCGCTACTTCGCGCCGGTGAACACCGGCGAGCCCAGCGGCATGGACCTCAACGGCGACGGGCGCATCGGCGGCCCGGGGCGCCTGCACGGCGAGGATGCCTTCGGCTTCGGCCTGCATCCGGGCCAGTACGGCATGCTCGTGCTGTCGCGCCATCCGATCGATAGCGCGGCGGTCCGCAGCTTCCAACGTCTCCCGTGGTCGACGATGCCGGGCGCGCGCCGTCCGAAGGACCCGGCGAGCGGCCGCTGGTGGTACGACGATTCGGTCTGGCCGAAGCTGCGGCTGTCGTCGAAGTCGCACTGGGACGTGCCGGTGCGCACGCCGGCGGGCGTCGTGCATTTCCTCGTCGCCCATCCGACACCGCCGGTGTTCGATGGCCCGGAGGATCGCAACGGCCTTCGGAACGCCGACGAATTGACCTTGTGGCGGCATTACCTCGACAACCGCGACGCCGACTGGCTTTGCGATGACCGGGGCCGCTGTGGCGGATTGCCCGCAGGCGAGCGTTTCGTGATCGCCGGCGACCTCAACAACGATCCGACGGACGGCAGCGGACACCACGAGGCGATCGTCGAATTGATCGAACACCCGCGCGTGCTCCGGCATCCTTTCCCGACCAGCGAAGGTGCCGTGCGGAGCGCGCGCGAGCGCGGCGGCGCCAACCTGCGCCACCGCGGCAACCCGGCGCAGGACACCGGCGAATTCGGCGGAGCCAGCGGCAACCTGCATCTCGACTTCGTCCTGCCCTCGGTGGGTTTCGAGGTGGTCGACAGCGGCGTGTTCTGGCCATTGCCCGGGCAGCCGGGCGCCGACTGGGTGGGGGCCAGCGACCATCGGATGGTATGGCTCGACCTCGCGATGCCCAGCGTTGTCGGGAACACCCACGGGAAGCCCTCCCCATGAACGCGTGTCGCCGGATGGCCGCGCTCGCGGGAGGCCTGGCCCTTCTGCTGCCGACCTTCGTGCAGGCGGGTGAACGCATGCAGCAGCGGCTGGTCGAGCGCCATGCGGAAGCGCTCACTTTCCCGGCGCTGGTGGAGCGCTGCCGGACCCTGCCCGCCTTCCGCGAGGCCCCCTTCGACGCGGAGCTTTCGCAGTGGCGGCAGCGGCGCGCCCCGACGCTCGCCGAAGCCGCCGGGCTCATCGAACGCCTTGCCGCGGCGCAATCGCAGTCCCGCGAAACCATCGATCGCGCGATCCGCGAGCAGGCCGAACAGCAGTACGCCGCGGCAGATGCCCAAACGCTCGCCTACACCTGCGGAAAACTGCGCTACACGCTGCGCGGCGAGCCTTCGGTCACCGTCCGGGGCGCAACGCTGGACGAGGACACGCGCCGCGAAGTCATCGACGAGTTGCTGCCGGTGGCCACGACGCTGATGGCCTGCGAAACCGTGGAGCGCATCGACGTGCGCGCGGCGCCGCCGGCCGTCCTGCGCGGCGACGCCAGCTCGGCGGCAGCCATCGCCGACCGCGTCGAGATGTGGAATGTCATCGGATGTGGCAAGGCGCTCGACGTCGAGTTGAGCCTGCGCTTCCACGACGGCGAGCCGCCCTCCTTCGCCTTGGGCTTCCCGCGCAGCCCCCTGCCGGCAACCCCCTGAATCAGGCCATGCGCACGCCCATGGCCGCGGCCGAGCGGCGCGCCTTGGCGCGTGCGGCATCGACGTCGACATCGCGCGCCAAGGTCACCGCCACGCGGCGGCTGCCTTCGACACGCGGCTTGCCGAACAGGCGCAGGCCCGTGTCCGGCTCGGCCAGGGCGGCCTCGACGTTTTCGAACACCGGCACGCCGTGGCCTTCCGCGACGATCGCGCAGGAGGCCGCCGGCCCCAGCGCGCGCAGGTTCGGGATGGGCAGGCCGAGGATGGCGCGGGCGTGCAGCGCGAACTCCGAGAGCTCTTGACCCATCAGCGTCACCAGCCCCGTGTCGTGCGGGCGCGGACTCACTTCCGAGAACCACACCGCGTCGCCCTTCACGAACAGCTCGACGCCGAACAGGCCCCAGCCGCCAAGGTCGTCGGTGACGGCCTTGGCGATGCGCTGGGCCTCCACCAGTGCCGCCGCGCTCATCGGCTGCGGCATCCAGCTCTCGCGGTAGTCGCCATCGACCTGCAGGTGGCCGACCGGCGGACAGAACGTGGTGCCATCGCGATGGCGCACGGTGAGCAACGTGATCTCGTAGTCGAAGTCGATGAAGCCCTCGACGATGCAGCGGCCCTGGCCCGCGCGGCCGCCGGTCTGCGCGTAGGCCCAGGCCTTGGCGATGTCGGCGTCGGTGCGGACCACGCTCTGGCCCTTGCCGGAACTCGACATCAGCGGCTTGACCACGCAGGGCATGCCCAGCGCGGCGACGGCCTCGCGGTACTCCGCTTCCGTATCGACGAAGCGGTAGGGCGAAGTCGGCAGGCCGAGCGTCTCGGCCGCCAAGCGACGGATGCCCTCGCGGTCCATGGTCAGGCGCGCGGCGCGGGCGGTGGGGATCACGCGCTGCCCCGCCGCTTCCAGTTCGACCAGCGTCGGCGTGTGGATGGCCTCGATCTCCGGCACCACGAGGTGCGGTTTCTCGGCCTCGATCAACGCCTTCAACGCGGCCGGGTCCAGCATGTTCAGCACGTGCGAGCGGTGCGCGACCTGCATGGCCGGCGCGTCGGCATAGCGGTCGGCGGCGATCACCTCGACGCCCAGACGCTGCAGCTCGATCGCGACCTCTTTGCCAAGCTCGCCGCTGCCGAGGAAAAGCACGCGGGTGGCGGTCGGCGAGAGCGGCGTGCCGAGGGTGATGGAGGCAGGCGTGTCGGAGGCGCGGGACATCGTGGATTCCTGTGAGGCGAGGCGCGAAGTCTACCGGCAGCGCTTGTCCCCCCGGGTCCCGCTCGGCATGCTGGCCGGGACCGGAAGCTCTCTCGATGCCCCTTCGAACCTTCGCCCTCCTGCTGCCGACCTTCGGTAGCGCCCTTCCGCTGTTGGCGGCCACCCTGCCCGCATCGCCGCCCGCCCCTACCATCAGCGGCGTCATGGCCGATGCCCGGTTGGCCGAAACCAGCGGCCTCGCCGCGTCGCGCAGCCGCCCCGGCGCGTTCTGGGTGCACAACGACAGCGGCCATGCGCCGGAACTGCACTTGATGTCCGCCAGCGGGACGCGGCTCGCGAGCGTGTCGCTCGATGGCGTGCGCAACGTCGACTGGGAAGACCTCGCGGCCTTCGACATCGACGGCAAGCGCTATCTGATCGTGGCGGACACCGGCGACAACGGCGGCCTGCGACGCACGATGGACCTCGTGGTGGTCGAAGAACCCGCGACGGTGGCCGACGGGATGCAGCTCACGCCGGCATGGTCGCTGCGCTTCCGCTGGCCGGATGGCGCGCGCGATTGCGAGGCGATCGCGGTCGATGCCGCCGCCGGCGAGGTGCTGCTGGTGTCGAAAAAGCGCGTGCCGCCGGAATTGTTTCGCCTGGCCCTTCGCCCCCAGGGCGACGCGGTCCAGACGGCCGAGCGTATCGGGCGGCTTCGCGGCATCGCCCAGCCCAGCGCTGCCGAACTCCGGCAAAACCCGGTCTACGGCCGCTATCGATCGCAGGTCACCGCGGCGGACCTGAGCCCGGACGGCCGGACGCTCGCCGTCCTCAATTACCAGGCGGTGTTCCTCTATCGGCGCGAGCCCGGGGCAAGCTGGGCCGGCCGCCTGTCGAACCCGCAGCGCCTCGACTTCACGTGGATGCCGCAGGCGGAGGCGATGGGCTTCTCGCTGGACGGCCAGGCGATCTGGGTGGCCGGGGAGCAGCGCCCCAGCCCCCTGATCCACTTCCGCTTGGGGCACCCTTGATAAAGATATCAATTTGATATCAAATGATCGGGCCCACACTGGAGCCTGATCATGAACGAGCGCGTCCATACCCCCCTTCCCGGCGTCCCGATGCTCTTGGCCCTGCTGGTCCTGAGCCTGGCCAACATCGCCGGATTCCCCACCCTGGACGGCATGGACGCGCCGGGTGGGCTCATCGCCCTGAACGGCCTCGGCACGCTGGTGATCGTGCTGCTGTGGTGCGGCTTTTTCATGGTGCAGCCGAACAATGGCGTCGTCCTGCAGCTGTTCGGCCGCTACATCGGCACGGCGCGGGACTCGGGCCTGAATTGGGCCAACCCGTTCTATTCGAAGAAGCCGGTCTCGCTCCGCGTCCGCAACTTCGAGTCGAGCAAGCTCAAGGTCAACGACCTCGAAGGCTCGCCGATCGAGATCGCCGCCGTGGTGGTCTGGCAGGTGCACGACACCGCCGAGGCCGTGTTCCAGGTCGACGACTACGAGAACTTCGTGCACGTGCAGTCGGAAGCGGCGCTGCGCCAGATGGCCACGAGCTATCCGTACGACGGCCACGATGGCGCCGGCGCGAACGACCAGATCGCCCTCCGCAGCCACGCGACCGAGATCAACCAGCACCTCAAGGAAGAAATCCAGGAGCGTCTCGGCGCCGCGGGCGTGACCGTGCTGGAGGCCCGCATCAGCCACCTCGCCTACGCGCCGGAAATCGCCCAGGCCATGCTGCAGCGCCAGCAGGCCGCGGCGATCATCGCCGCGCGCAGCCGCATCGTCGAAGGTGCGGTCAGCATGGTCCACATGGCGCTGGAACAGCTCGACCACGCGGGCAAGATCCAACTCGACGAGGAGCGCAAGGCCGCGATGGTGTCGAACCTGCTGGTCGTGCTCTGCGGCGAACGCGGCACCCAGCCCGTCGTGAATACCGGCACCCTGCACCACTGAGGCCCGCCATGGACGAACAGACCTTCGCCGCTGTCGTTGTCCTGCTCGCCGCCGCGCCGCTGCTCGTGATTGGCCTGTACTTCCGCAGCGGCCGCGCCTCGCACCTGCTTGCCGGCGTGGACCCGAAGAAAGTGAAGGATCCCGCCGGACTCGGACGGTTCGTCGGGCAATCGCTGCTCCTCCTCGGCGCGATCCACGTGCCGTTTGCGGCTGCCGTCGCGTTCCTGCCCGAATCGCAGGTGATGATCGCCACCCTGGGCTTGGTCGCACTCGTCGGCCTCGTGGTCGTCCGGCTCGTGTTCGGGCTCTCGAGGTTCCTCGCGAAGTGAGCGAGAAAAAGGCCTACCCGCTGCGCATCTCCGCCCCGGTGCTGGACGCCGTCCAGCGCTGGGCCGACGACGAACTGCGCTCGGTGAACGCGCAGATCGAGTACGTGCTTCGCGAGGCGCTGAGGAAGGCCGGGCGGCTGCCGAAGCCCCCGGCGGACGACGGCGCTGCGGACGGCGAATAGACTGCGCCCATGCGCGCCCTGCCCCGCCACCTCGTCAACACGCCGGAGATCGAACTCTGGCCAGCCTCGCTCTGCCGGGCCAAGGCGAACACGGCAGCGCGCCTCCTCGCCGGTTCCCACCTCGTGCTTCGCCGCAAGCGCGACGGCCGGTTCCTCGCCGCGATGGGCCCGGCCGGACTCGTGCCGCTGGTGCCGACGCTATGGCGCGAGCCCGGCCTCGAAGCCGCCATCGCCGCCACGACCGTGTTGGACGCGCGCGATCCGGCCGCGTCGATCGCTGCGCGTGGCACGCTCCCTGGCGATGCGGTGCACGCGGCCAACGCGGCGATGGGCCTGCCCGCCGACTACGCCGAGGCCAGCGGCCTGCCCTTCCACGAGGAACCGCGGCTTCTGGCCTTCGCCGGACGCGACCGCTGGCAACGTGCGCTGTGGCTGCTCGCCCCGGCCTCGCGGGCATGGCAGGCAATGCGCGACTCGGCTCGACGCGACGGCATCGTCCTGGAGGCGATTTCCGGCTTCCGGAGCCACGCCTACCAGCGCGGCATCTTCGAAAGGAAGTTCGCGCGAGGGCTGTCGCTCGAGGACATCCTGCGCGTCAACGCGGCCCCGGGTCATTCCGAGCACCACAGCGGCCGCGCGCTGGATATCGGCACGACGGGCGAGCCGCCGGCCGAAGAAAGCTTCGAAGGCACGCCCGCTTTCCGCTGGCTGCTGCGGCACGCCGGCGATTTCGGCTTCGGCTTGAGCTACCCGCGCGGCAACCCGCACGGCATCACCTACGAGCCGTGGCACTGGTGCTGGCTCAGCCCTGCGAGCGCTTGACCTTCTTCGCCGGCTCCACCACGCCTTCGCCGTCCGCGATTCGCCACAGGTAGAGACTGGCGAGCGTGCGATACGGCCCCCACGCCTCGCCGCGGGCCAGCAACTCCTTCGGCGTCGGAGGAACGTCCAGTCCATCGAGCACCTGCGCGCCCTTGCGCACGCCGAGGTCGTCGACCGGCAGCACGTCGGGTCGTCCGAGGCGGAAGATCAGCAGCATCTCGACGGTCCAGCGGCCGATGCCGCGCACCGCGGTGAGCTGCTCGATCAGGGCCGCGTCGTCCACCTTGGGCAGGGCGCGGGCGCTCGGCACTTCGCCGGCCTCGGCTCGCCGGCACAGGTCGCGCAACGCCAGCACTTTGTTCCCGGAGACGCCGCAAGCGCGCAGCGAAGCATCGTCCAGCCGCGCCAAGGCCTCGGGCACCAGTTTGCGCGAGCCCGCGGCCACCTCGACCCGCCCGACGATCGTCGCCGCGGCCTTGCCCGAGAGCTGTTGGTAGAGGATCGAACGCGACAGCGCATCGACGGTGTCGAACGGCTTGCGCCAGCCGTCCATCTCCAGCGGGCCGATGCGCTTCATCCACCTCGCCAGCGCACGGTCGCGCTTGGCGAGGTGGGCGGACGCTGCTTCCAGATCAAACCCGCGGGCCATTCCGCACCTCCTTCAAGGAGCGCCGAGCGTGCCACGCTCCGTCCACAAGGGCTCGGCCACGTCAACGGGAAGGCGGAACTCGCGCCCCTGGAACCAGGCCGCGGCCTCGGGCGGTGCGTCGATGACACGCGCCCAGGTCGACTCTCCCTCGCGCCAGATCGCCAGCGCATAGCCCGCTTCACCATCGCCCTCCAGCCTCAGCACCCGCTGCGGCGTGGCGCTGCCTGCGGCGCGAAGATCGAGCTGGCGCGGCGCAGCGAGCGCAGACGCCATCGCGTCGGCCGCCGGCGTCAACGCGATGAGCGCGCCCTCCGGCCGGAAGCCGCCTTCGCCGGGCACCAGCCTCAGGGCTGGCGCGCCGGGATCCTCCACGACGACCGCCGTCACGCGTTCGACCGGAACGCGCCAGAGCTGCGGGTCGAACCATTCCGAAACGCGGGCCGGCAAGCGCAGGCTGGCGGCACTGAGGCAGCTGTGCGTCGCGCCCTCCACGCGCACGTAGGTGCCGCCGCGCGCCTGCGGGTAACCGATGACGATCGACACCTCGCGACCCTCGACGGTGAGGTTCAACCGGCCGGTCGGCCGCGCGAACGCCCCATCAGGCGAAGCCTCCGATTCCGACGGCCACGCCACGCCGATGCGCCCGAAGCGCGCGGGATCGGCCGTCCTCGCCTCGTCGCAACGCGCGTTGGCCAGCCCCAGCAGCAGCGGTTGCAGCCAGCGGCGATCAGCACGCCAAGCCGCGTCGCGGATGCGCCATTCATCGCCCTGGCGCTCGAAGACGAGAACCGACTCGCCCTGCTGCAGCCGGACTTCCGCGAGCCCCGGCAGGGCCTTCGCCAAACCCGGCACGAGCACCTCCGGCGCCGCAGGTTCCCGCGAGCAGGCCGCGAGCCCGAGCAGCGCCACCCAGGCTGGCGCCAGTCCGCGCATCACGCCACGGGTCGACGCCGGCGCTGCAGTCGCCACAGGCCACCGATCAGGAACAGGAAGGCGACGAAGGCCGGCACCAGCACGATGTTCACCACCCGCAGGGTCATCGACAGCGCATCGATGTCGGCGTTGAGCTGGCGTTGCACTTCGCGCAACTGCAGGCGCACCTCGATCTTCTCCTGCTGGAAGCGCTCCAGCTCGGCCTGCTGCTCGGCGCCGAGGGCCGGCGCGCCATCCTCCCCTCGCTGCAAGGCGCCGAGCTGCTGCTCGAGTTCCGAGAGACGCTGCTGGAGGGAGCGTTCGGTCTGCAGGAACTGCTGCTCGGCATGGCGACGCAGGGCCTGCACGCGGTGGAAGGGCCGGCTGGCCACGGCACGCGTGCGAAGACCGATCAGGCCCGCCTGCCCACTGAGGTTCTCGACCGCGTTGTAGACGAGGTCGCCATTGTTCGCGAAGGGCTCGCTGAACCCGCCCGGCCCCGGAGCCACGTTCACCCAGAAGGCGTCGGCCAGCAGGTCGGTGTCGGCGACCACGATGAGCTGCAGGTCACCGGCACTGGTGGCCCGATGGCCGTCGCCGCTGCGCTGCGGGAAGGCCGTTGCGACGGGGCCGCTCACGCGGGCGGCGATCGTTCGTGCCCCGCCCTGCGCTCGGAACTCGCGCAGGAGGTTCGACGGCGTCGCGCTGACCGTGCCCAGCATCGAGGTCGGTAACTCGCCGCTCTGTTCCGAACTCGACAGCAGCGCTTCGAAGCGCGTCGTCGCGCCCTCGCGCGGGCGCAGCGTCCCTGCGGTGGAGAGATTGATCAGCTCCATTTGCGCAGTGACGATGTCGCTGGCCGACAGCGCTTCGGCATCGAGGCCAAGCAAGGTGATCAGCGGTTCGTTGGCCCCGCCCTCGCGCGTCTGCACGGACAGCGCGGAACCGGGATCCGCCACGACGTTGGCCGGGTCGAAGTCCACCCCCCAGGCCGCCAGCAAGGGCCCGAGGTCGGACGCTCTCGCTCCGCCCGCATCGCCCCCCAGCAGGTCGTCCGGCACCGCGTTTTCGGCATCCGGATCGACGAACGCCAGCACGCGACCACCGTGCAAGGCGAACTGATCGATGGCGTAGAGGCTGTCGTCGGACAGTCCGGCCGGATGCACCAGCATCAACAGGTCGACGTCCGCATCGATCGCGGCAAAACCCGGCTCCAGCCGGCGCAGTTCGAAAAGCTCCCGCAGTTGCTGGTCAACCACCCAGCCCGGCGACGGCGCGCCCGTGGCCGGATCGAACTCGGGCGCCATCGGCAGGCTGCTGAACAGCGCAACGACCGGGCGCTCTTCCACGGTCAATGCCGAGACGAGCTTGGCCAGGTTGTACTCAAGGAAGGCTTCGCGCTCGGCCTCCAGGAACGGGATCGGCAGTTCACCATCGGTGCTGTTGCTGCCGACGATGCCGAAGAAGAAATTCCCGCCGCTGGGCAGCGGCACGGCGGTGAGGCCCTGCGCCACGGCGAGGTCTTCCTGCTCGGAGTACGGCTCCGGGTCGATGACCTCGACGACGAGCCGGCCCTTCGAGCGGGCCGACATCTCCTGCAGCAGTTCGCGCACGCGCTGCGCGTAGGCACGCACCTGCGGGAAATCGCCGGCCGAGCGCTCGGAGAAGTACAGGCGCAGGGTGACAGGCTCCTCGATGCCTTCCAGGAGGGCCACGGTGGCCGGAGAGAGTGTGTGTTCCTGGTTCGCCGTCAGGTCGATACGCGCACCGCGCAGCAGGACGGACGAAAGCCCGACCAGCGCGAGGAACGCAAGCGCCAGCAGCGGCAGGGCCCAGGCGGAACGACGGAGGGATGCGATGGCCATGCGTCAGCCCGCCTTCTTGGCATCGAGGATCAGCACCGTCGCGCACAGCCAGGCGGCGATCGACAGCAGGAAGAACAGCACGTCGCGCAGGTCGAGGACGCCGCGCTGGATCGACTGAACGTGGGTGAGGAAGCTCAGCGCCGCCACCGCGTCGATGACGCCCCGCGGCGCCCAGCCCTGCACGGCGTCCTGCACCAGCGGGTGGCCGGCGAGCATCAGCGCGAAACACACGACCACCGTGACGACGAAGGCCACGACCTGGTTGCGGGTCAGTGCCGAGAGTGCGCTGCCGACGGCCAGCATCGCCCCCGCAAGCAGCCAGCTGCCGAAGTAGCTGGCGACGATCACGCCGTGGTCGGGGTCGCCGAGCCAGGCCACCGTCCACCACATCGGGACCGTGAGGCCGAGCGCGATCGCCAGAAGGCCCCAGCCGGCGAGGAATTTGCCGAGCACCGCCTGCCACGGCGTGATCGGCAGGGTCAGCAGCAATTCGAGCGTGCCGCTCTTGCGCTCCTCGGCCCACAGCCGCATGCCGACCGCCGGCACGAGGAACAGGTACAGCCACGGGTGGAAGGCGAAGAACGGCTGCAGGTCGGCCTGGCCGCGCTCGAAGAATCCACCGAGGTAGAACGCCAGCGCCGCGGACAGCGCGAGGAACAGCACGATGAACACCGCCGCGAGCGGCGAGGCGAAATAGGCGGCGAACTCCCGCCGCGCGATGACCAGCGTGCCGTTCATGCCGCGGCTCCGGCATCGGCCGTCAGGCTGCGGAACACTTCGTCCAGCCGCCCGCGTTCGACGCGCAGGTCGGACCAGGCGACGCGACGTTCGTCGAGCCGGCGGGTGACAGCATCGCTGGAAACGCCACCGCCGCGGACGAACAGCACCACCCGCCCCTCGCGGGCATCGACGGCGGTTGCCGCCGCCGGCACGAGGCCATCCAGCGCCGCGACGGCCGCCACGCTGTCGGGCGCGGCGAAGGAGAGTGCGCCGTGCCAGCGCGAAAGCGCGAGCAACTCCGCGGGCGTGTGGTCGGCCCGCAGGCGGCCCGCGGCGATCACGACGGCGCGCGTGGCGATGGCGTCCACTTCTTCCAACAGATGCGTCGACAGCATGATCGTGCGCTCGCGCGCCAACTCGTTGATGAGGCCGCGCACCTCGTGCTTCTGGTTCGGGTCGAGGCCATCGGTGGGCTCGTCGAGCAGCAGAACCGGCGGGTCATGGAGGATGGCCGCGGCGAAACCGACGCGGCGGCGGAAGCCCTTCGAGAGGGTATCCAACGGCTGGCGACGCACGGCGCCGAGCTGCAGGCGCTCCACGACGAAGGCGAGGCGCTGCTGCCGATGGGCACCGGCGAGGCTTCGTACGTCGGCGATGAAGCCGAGGAAATCGGCGACTTCCATTTCCCCGTAGCCGGGCGCCCCCTCGGGGAGATAGCCGAGCGCACGACGGGCCGCGAGCCCTTCGCCGACGACGTCATGGCCGGCGACGCGGACGCGGCCCGCGTCCGGAGCGAGGAAGCCGGCGATCATCTTCATCGTCGTCGACTTGCCGGCGCCATTGGGCCCCAAGAGAGCCACGACCTCGCCCGGCCGGACCGAGAACCGCAGGTCCTCGACGGCCGTCAGCGCCGCGAAGCGCTTGGTCAGTCCATCCACTTCGATCATTTCGGGTTCCCGCTCGACGCAACAGGGTCGGCGCGCCTTGGAGCGCGGACGCGGCGGCAAGTTCCTCGCCCCGCAAACGACGAGGCGGGCCTGGGCCCGCCTCGCTGTGCCTTACTGGGCTTCGGGAGCCTTCAGTGGCAGGAAGGCCTCGAACTCGGCCTCCGGATTGAGGATCTCCGGGATCTCGACCTTGTAGTCGTCGAAGCCCTGGCTGGCGTTGTCCAGCGGGTAGCCGCGGACGATGGCCCAAGCGCGGAGCGTATCGCGCACGCGCTGCAAGCCCGGCGCCGGGCCGACCCACTTGGTGTTCGCCGCCTTCAGCGGCGCTTCTTGCGACAGCAGGACCTTGTTGCCTTCGCCTGCGATCGTCGCCTCGAGCACCGGCAGTTCGGCCACCGTGGCGGCACGCGACGAACCTTCCGGGGCGTCCTTGGCGCGGACGGGGAGCAGCATCGTGAAGGAATAGGCCTCCGACGTCCGGTCGATCGTCACGATGCGCAGCGGACCATCCTTGGCGAAGCCACTGGCTTCGATGACGCGGTCCATCCACGCCAGCTGGTTGGTCATCGACACGGCCACGCCGTCGTCGCGCAGCGGGGCTTCCACGTCGACGCGCAGCGCGTTCATCGCCGGGACGTCGACGATCTGCAGCGGGTGCTCGTAAATGGTGTAGTCGACGCGCGGCACGGTGGCCAGGGCGTTCGAGAGCACCTTCAGTCCGTTCTGCACGCGCTTGCCGGCGCTGCTGGACATGTACATGCCGGCGTAGCGGCCAACGAGGTTGGAGCCGTACTCGACGCGATAGCGCTGGGTGATCTTGACGTTGCGCTGGTTGCGACCGGAGCGCTCGAACGTAAAGCGCATGGTCTTGTTCTCGCCCATGGCGTTGTCGATCACCTTGTAGACGATCTTCTCGCCCGGAACGCTCTCGACCAGCTCCCAGCTGCCCGAGCCGACCGTCGGATCATTGGACGTGTACTCCAGCTTGGCGCCAACGCCGGACGCCGGGCCGCTCAGGGTGAACTTCACGTTCGGATCGCGGAACCGGAGGGTGTTCCAGTCGTTGAAGCGCTGGAAGCCGTTCAGCATGTCGAAGGCGACATTGACCGGACGGTTGGTCTCCATCGAGTGCGAAACGCTCCGCGCGGACGGCAGCACCAAGCCCACGGCAACGCCGAGGAGGGCCACCAGAACGAACGCCACGACGAATTCAAGGAATCGAGCCATGCATCAAATCTCCGGGATCGGCCCCGGTGGGCCCATCGCCGCCCCGGGGAGCGCCAGAGGATAGCAGCACCGTCGGGGCCGGGGTAAGCGTGCGATGCCCCCACGGCCGGGCCGCGGGGGCGCCTGTCACACGAGCTTCAACTCGAAGGCCTTGAGCACCGCGCGGGTGCGGTCGCGGACACCGAGCTTGGAGAGGATGTTCGAAACATGGTTCTTGATCGTGCCTTCCGCCACCCCGAGCGAATTGGCGATCTCCTTGTTGGAGAAGCCGCCGGCCATCAGCCGCAGGATTTCCGTCTCGCGATCCGTCAGCGGGTCGGGCTGCTCGAGGCTGTGGAAATCGTTCTGCAGGCCCTCGAGGCCCGAGAGCAGGCGCGCCGTCACGGCGGGCTGCACCAGCGAACCGCCCTCCGCCACCGTCTGGATCGCCGAAACGAGCTGGTCGAGCGAGACGTCCTTGAGCAGGTAGCCCTTGGCCCCGGCCTTGATGCCCGCCAGCACGAGTTGGTCGTCGTCGAAGGTGGTCAGGATGATGGTCGGCGGCAGGGCATTCTGCGCGGCCAGCGCCCGCAGCGCCTCGAGGCCGGACATGACCGGCATGCGCATGTCCATCAGCAGGACGTCGGGCTTGACGGCCGGCACCTGTTCGACGGCCTGCTTGCCGTCGGCGGCCTCGGCGACCACCTCGATGGCGTCGGCCAGCTCCAGCAGGGAACGGACGCCCTGGCGCACCAGGGTCTGGTCGTCGACGAGCATCACTCGGATCATGCGGAAGCCTCGAGGGGTAGGTGGATGTCGATGCTGAAGCCCTGGCCCGGCGCGGTCGAGACCTCGATGCGGCCGCCCACGGCCTTCAGGCGCTCACGCATGCCCGAAAGACCGTTGCCGGGAGTGAAAGCGTCGCTGCCGATCCCATCGTCGCGGGCGGCAAGATGCAGCTCGCGGCCCTGCCTCGAGAGCTTCAGCCAGAGGCGCTGGGCCTGGGCATGGCGGATGGCGTTGGTGATGATCTCTTGCGCACAGCGCACGACCACCTGGGCGCAATCGGCATCGTCGACCGGCAGCGGGGATTCGATATCGAGGCTGACGTCGAGCGACGGCACGCCTTCGATCAGGGTCCGGAGGGCAGCCTCGAGATCAATACGCTCCTCCCCGCGCATCGCGCTAACGGCCTCGCGGACGTCGGTCAGCAGCAGCCGGGCCAGGGTGTGGGCTTGGCGGACATGGTCCTGCGCTTTGCCGTCCGTGAGGTGCCCGGCCACCTCGAGGTTCAGGCTCAAGGCGGTCAGGTGGTGGCCCAGCAGGTCGTGCAGCTCGCGCGAGATGCGCAGTCGCTCGCCGACCCGGGCGCTGTCCGCGAGCAGGGAGCGCGTGGCGCGCAGTTCGGCGTTGAGCCGTCGCTGCTCCTCGCGGGCTTCCGCCTGCTGCTTGGCGACCAGGCCGGCCACGTAGACGAAGCTGGAAACGCCGATGTACAGCATCGACTGCATCACGGCATCGAACAGCGAGAAATCGAAGGAGCGGACGAACACCGCCACCAGCGGCAGGTGCTGGGCCACCATCCACACCACCCCAGGCCAGCCGGGGAGCAGCCAGGGCACCACGGCGGCCATCACCATCATCAGGATCGCGCCGAGGCCGCTGCTGGTCAGGGCACTGACCGCGATCGCGGAAGCGGCCATGGCGAGCATGAGCACGATCGGCCAACCGATGCCCCGCTGGCGGCCGAGCGACTGGGTGGACAGCCAGAACGCGACGCCAAAGGCGAGATAGGCCCCAACCGGCCCGACGAAGGCCATCACCGGCAGCGGGCTGGAACTGGCCTCCGAAACGGCCCGGGCGTTCATCACCAGCCCACTGCCCACCATCACCCAGGTGAACAGGCCGGCATAGCGGAGCAACGAGGCGTGGGTCAGGCGCGGGAGCATGCCGGCATCGTAATCGGGCCCGGCCTCGGGGCCGCACCCCCGAAAGTCACCCCGCAGGGCGAAGCGGGCCGGGGGGCATGCGATACTGCCGCCTTCATCGGCACCCGGCCTGCCCCGGAGGAAAGGAATGGCGTTCCAGATCCGCGACGTGCGCGAACACGAGCTGGACCTCGTGCTGGCGCTCAACAACTCGGCCGGACCCTCGATCCTGCCGATGGACGCGGAAAAAGCCCGCTTCTTCTGGGAAAACGCCGACTACTTCCGGGTCATCGAGCAGGACCACACCGTCACCGGCTTCCTCGTCGGCTTCAGCGACCTGGCGCCGCACGACAGCCCGAACTTCCGCTGGTTCCGGGAGCGTCACCGCAATTTCCTCTACATCGACCGCATCGTCATCGCCGCCGCCCGGCGGGGTGGCGGCCGCGGCCGGGCCTTCTACGCCGATGCCATGAGCTTCGCCGAGCCTCGCTGGGCCCACCTGTGCTGCGAGGTCTTCCTCGGCGTGGGCTACGACCCCGCCCTCCTTTTCCACGGCGCCTTCGGCTTCCGCGAAGTCGGCCAGCAGACGATGGAGGGCACCGGCCTGCGCGCCTGCATGCTGATGAAGGACCTCGGCAGCCACGCCTGGATCGCCGAGACCTACGGCGCCAAGCTCCCCGACGAACCCTGGCTGGCCCCGCGCCAAGGGCCGGCGCGCCCGGCCATCGCCCGCACCATCGGAACCTGAACCATGGCGACACCGCACCCCGCCGACCTTCCCAACTACGAACAGGCCGGCGAGCTCAAGTTCGGCCAGGTCGGCATCGCCAACCTGCGTATCCGCACCCTCGACGTCGCCCAGCTGGCGGCGGAAATGCGCGAGCGCGTCGAGCGCGCTCCCAAGCTCTTCGCGCGGGCTGCCGTGATCCTCGACTTCGGCGGCTTGATGCATCTGCCGGACGACGCCACGGCGAAGGCCTTGGCCGCCGCGCTCGAAGGCGCCGGCGTGCACCCCATCGCGCTGGCCTATGGCACGCCAGAGAACGACGCCCTGGCCGAGCGCCTTGGCCTGCCGGTGCTGGCCAAGTTCCGCTCCCAGTACGAACGCGCCGGCGACGCGCCCGCGTCGGAAGCCCGCCCGGCCGAACGCCCCGCCGCCTCGCCGACCCGCGAAGTCGCCGCGGCTCCGGTGCCGGTGGCGGAGTCCGAACCCGGCCTCGTCCATGCCCTGCCCGTCCGCTCGGGCCAGCAGGTCTTCGCGGCCAACCGTGACCTCACCGTGCTCGCACCGATCGGTGCCGGCGCCGAAGTGGTGGCGGACGGCTCGATCCACGTCTACGGCGCGCTGCGCGGCCGCGCCCTCGCCGGCGCCTCCGGCTTCACCGGCGCCCGCATCTTCTGCCGCGAATTCCACGCCGAGCTCGTGGCCATCGCCGGGCAGTACAAAGTGCTCGACGACGTGCCCAAGGCCCTGCACGGCAAGGCCGTGCAGATCTGGCTCGACAACAACGACATCCTGCAAATCCAGCCGCTGGCCTGACGGCCCGCTCGAACACGCAAAGAAAGACGGAGAAACGACCTTGGCGGAAATCCTCGTAGTCACCTCGGGCAAGGGCGGCGTCGGCAAGACGACCACTTCGGCCAGCATCGCGATGGGCCTGGCCCGCGCCGGCAAGAAGACCGCGGTCATCGACTTCGACGTCGGCCTGCGCAACCTCGACCTGATCATGGGCTGCGAGCGCCGCGTGGTGTACGACTTCGTCAACGTCGTGCACGGCGAGGCCTCGCTGAAGCAGGCGCTGATCAAGGACAAGCGCTTCGACAACCTCTACGTGCTCGCCGCGTCGCAGACCCGCGACAAGGACGCGCTGACCAAGGAAGGCGTCGAGAAGGTGCTGAAGGACCTCGCCGACGACGGCTTCGACTTCATCGTCTGCGACTCGCCGGCGGGCATCGAGAAGGGCGCGTTCCTGGCGATGTACTTCGCCGACCGCGCGCTCGTCGTGGTGAACCCGGAAGTGTCCTCGGTGCGCGACTCCGACCGCATCCTCGGCCTGCTGCAGAGCAAGACGAAGAAGGCCGAGGCCGGCGAGCGCATCCAGGAGCACCTGCTGCTCACCCGCTACAACCCGGAGCGCGTCGAGAAGGGCGAGATGCTCTCCATCGCCGACGTCGAGGAGATCCTCGGCCTCAAGGTGATCGGCGTCATCCCGGAATCGCCGGACGTGCTGCAGGCCTCGAACTCCGGCAACCCGGTGATCCTCGACGAGCAGAGCAACGCCGGCATTGCCTACGGCGACGCCATCGCCCGCCTGCTGGGCGAGGACCGCCCGATGCGCTTCACCACGGCCGAGAAGAAAGGCTTCTTCGCCAAGATCTTCGGGGGCTGACATGGGCCTGTTCGATTTCCTGACGGGCAAGAAGCCCGCTACCGCCAACCTCGCGAAGGAGCGCCTGCGCATCATCGTCGCGCAGGAGCGCAGCAACCGCGGCGGCCCCGACTACCTGCCGCTCTTGCAGCGCGAGCTGCTCGAGGTGATCCGCAAGTACGTCAACGTCGATGTCGATGCGGTCAAGGTCGACCTGGTGAAGGACGGCGAGCATGACGTGCTCGACATCTCCGTCTCGCTTCCGGAAAAAAAGGCCGATCATTGATGGCTTCGATCCGCCAGGTCGCCCGACTCTCCCTGCTCTCCTGCGCCGCGATCGCCGCCGCGGCGGTCGCCGCATCGGAGCCAGGCAACCCATCGGCATCCAACGTCCCGGTTCCAGTGCGGTCCTACCTGCTGGGGGAGCACGGGGTGGTGGAGCTGCGGCTGACGGCGGACGATGCAGGCAAGGCGAAGGATGTCCGCGTCGAGGCGTCCTCCGGTTACGACCGTTTGGATGCCGCAGCGCTGCGAACCGCGATGTCCTTGAGCATCGACGCCGGCGATCTTCCCGAAGCAATGCGCGGCGGCCGCGCGAGTGCCCCCGTGACGATCGCCTATCCCAAGCGTGCCCACGGCATGTCCGATGAGCGGGTCAATACGCTGCTGCGGATGACGTGCGCGGAGGCCATGGCGGAATACGACCTGCAGGTTGGCGGGGCCACTGGATCCGCCAAGGTCTTGGTTCCCCCATTTGGTGACGTCCTACCCGCGATGTCGCCAGCCGTTGAGATGTACCGAGATCTCGTCGAAACGCCGGCCGACCAGATCGACGACTCGCTCAGAATCCAACTTCTGGCGATGGATGTCGTGCTGGGGCCTATGCCCTACTACGTCGACGATGTGCGGAGGAAGTGTGCGGACCGTCCCGAGGCCTCATTCCTCGACGTCACCTTCCCTCAAGACGTGGAGACCACCCATGGGCCGGCACCCGCCGACCGAGGCAATGCCGACTGACCCTGGGGTACTCACCCTCGCAGAGATCGGCTGGGCCGCGCCCGCCGCGCTGCTCGCGCGCTTCGGCCTCGAGCTCGTCGAGGTCGAGCCGGGCGAAGCCATCCCCGGCAGCTACTGGGGCGATGCCGAGGCCGGGATCATCGGCTCCCGGGTCTACGCTCGCGCCGACACGCCCGTGCATTCCCTTCTGCACGAAGCGGGCCACTTGATGGTGATGCCGCCGGCGAACCGCGCGGCCGTCCACACCGACGCTGCGGACACGCAGCGCGACGAGGACGCGGTGTGCTACCTGCAACTGCTGCTTGCCGACGAACTGCCCGGCTTCGGCCGCGAGCGCGCCTTCGCCGACATGGATACCTGGGGCTACACCTTCCGGCTGGGCTCGGCGAAGGCCTGGTTCGAGAACGACGCCGAGGACGCCGCCGCATACCTCGGTGCCTTGCCGCACCTGCGCGGTCTGCGGCGGCCGGAGGTGGCAAGGAACAGCGCAGCGGCGTAGGGTTTCCATGGGCGCCGAGGGACCTCGTCCCCCCGACGAGGCGGCGTCCGGGGAGTCACCCATGAAGCAATGGATCGGATGGGCCGCGCTCGCGTTGGCCCAAGGCGCCGCCGCGGCCGATGCGCCGCCGGCGATCGGCAGCATCGAGCCCGCAGCGCTCGTGCAGCAGCTGGACCGCAACGCCAACGGCTGCCTCGACCTCGAAGAAGGACGCAACTACACCAGCCGGCGCTTCCACGCGCTGGATGCCAATGACGACAACGTGCTGGATGCCGCGGAGGCGCCACCGCTGCCGGGCGAGCCGAGTGCGGCTCGACCGATCGGCATCGAAGCTTGGCAGGACGCCTACGCGGCGCGTTTCGCGGCGTTCGACGCGGACGGCAGCGGCTGCCTGAGCGCCGAGGAAATCACCCAAGGCCGCGCCGCACTCGCCAATGGAGGTGCGCAATGAACCGGTTTCTCACCATGGCAGCGCTTGGCATCGCAGGACTGCTCGGCGCAATGCCGGCCGGGGCCGCCACGACCGTTCGCTGCGAGTCCACCGATGGCCGCTGGAAGGCCTGCAGCGTCGACACCCGGGGTGGGGTCACGCTCACCCGCCAGCTCAGCCATTCCGGATGCTGGCAGGGCGATACCTGGGGCTACGACCGCAACCGGATCTGGGTCACCAACGGCTGCCGCGCGGAGTTCCGCGTGGGGGACAACCGTCCCTCATCGTCCGGCAACCACAACGGAGCCGTGGCGGGCGCCCTGATCATGGGAGCGATCGTCGGAGCGGCGATCGCGAACCACAACGACCATGACGACGACCGTCGACCCGACTGCGGCCCGCGCGGCTGTGGCGATGGCTGGGGGGGGGGCGGCTGGAGCGGCGGGGCCGAGCGGCACTTCACGTGTGAGTCGCAGGGTGGCCGAATGACCTGGTGCCGGCAGACCGTGGGCCGCCGAGAGCACGTCGAAGTGACACGCCAACTGAGTCGCGGCGACTGCCAGTACGGACGCACGTGGGGTGTCGATCGCGGCGAGGTCTGGGTGGACCAGGGCTGCCGCGCGGAATTCGTCATCTACTGACGCGGAGGCGGCGCGCGACGCTGGTCGCGCGCCGCTGCGGCAGGCCATCATCGGGGTCCTCGATGCGGACGCCACCATGGCCCTCCACGAATCCTCCGGGCGTTGGCGCCTCGGACTGCTGCTCGCCCTTGTCACGGCCGCCTGCTGGGCGACGCTGCCGGTCGCCCTCAAGCTCACGCTGGAGCAGGTCGATGCGATCACCCTGACGTGGTTCCGCTTCCTCGTGGCGGCCGGCGTCATGGGCGCGTGGCTGGCCGCACGTCGCGGATTCCCTGCCTTCGGCACGCTCTCCGGCAAGCACTGGGCGATGCTGCTGCTCGCCGGGGCCATGCTGCTCGGGAACTACGTGTTCTACCTGCTGGGGGTGCAATACACGACGCCGGCAAACGCGCAGCTGATCATCCAGTTGGCCCCGCTGCTGATGGCGCTGGGGGGTATCGTCGTCTTCAAGGAGCGCTTCGCCAAGGCGCAGTGGATCGGGTTGGTGGTGATCGTCGGTGGCCTCGGCCTGTTCTTCGGCGAACAGAACGCCAACCACGGAGGCCACTACGCCCTGGGCGCGAGCCTCGTCGTGCTGGCGGCGGTGGTGTGGGCGGTGTACGCGCTGCTTCAGAAGCAGCTACTGGTCCGGCTCTCCTCGCCGGCCATCCTTGGCGCCATCTACGCGCTCGCCGCACTGCTGCTGTGGCCGTTCGCGGCCCCCTCGGTGCTGCTGGAACTCGACGCGCTGCACGCCCTGCTGCTGGGGTACTGCGCGCTCAACACGCTGGTTGCGTATGGGGCCTTCGCCGAGGCGCTGGCGCATTGGGAGGCCTCGCGTGTCTCCGCCATCCTCGCCACGACGCCGATCCTCTGCGTCGGCGCCGTGGCCAGCGTGCATGCCATCTGGCCCGCGCTGATCGCGCCCGAGCAACTCGGACCCATGGGCTGGGCTGGCGCAGTCCTGGTCTTGGCCGGCTCCGCGGCCGCGAGCCTGCTCGCGGCGCGGAAGCCCACGAGCTGAGGCTGGCGCCCGCGGATCAGGCCTCGAGCATCGCCGCGATCTGGTCCTTCAGCGCCAGACGCTGGCGGCGCAGGGCCGACTCGTGCTCTTCGGTCACCACCTCGGCGCGCGACTCGGCGCGATGGATGGCACGGTTCACCTCGTGATACTCGTCGAACAGGCGGGCAAAGTGCGCGTTCGTGTCCTTGAGGTCGTGCATGCGGGCAACATGGCCGGGGAATTCGGCGGCAAGCTCGTGCGGGGTATGGGACATGGGCAACTCCGGTTTGGGGGTTCGCCGCCATGCTCGCCGCGGATGCGCCGGGCGCGATTGACGACCGTCAATCCGGCATCGCCCAGCTCGGGGCTTGTGACGTTCCGGTCAACGGCCTAGCCTCGGCGCACCTTCCCACCCGGTGACGCGCCATGCGCCTTCGCTGCACCCTCCTCGCCCTCTCCCTCGCCGCCGCTTGCGCCGCACAGGCGCAGTCCACGCCGCCCGCCGACGAGACCGCCGACCAGTTCGCGGCGCGCGTCAACGCCACCTTCGCCGAGTACTTCGAGGAAGGCACCTCGGCCGCCTGGCTCTCGCAGACCTACATCAACGGCGACACGGCGCGGATCAGCGCCCTGGCCAGCGAGCGCGGCTTGGCGCGATTCAACGCCTTGGTGGAACAGGCCAAGCGCTTCGAAGGCCAGCCGATGTCGCCGGCCACGGCGCGCACCATCGCCTTGCTGAAGCTCGGCACCTCGATGCCCGCCCCGCGCGACGCCCGCAAGCTCCGCGAACTCGCGACCATCGCCACGCGCCTCGACCAGACCTATGGCGCCGGCCAGTGGTGCGAAGGCGAAGGCCCGCAACGCCAGTGCCAGAACATCAGCCAGATCAGCGAAACGCTGGCCACCAACCGCGACTACGACGCTCAACTCGCCGCCTGGCAGGGCTGGCACACCATCTCGGTGCCGATGCGAAAGGATTACCAGCGCTTCGTCGAACTGACCAACGAAGGCGCGCGAGAGATGGGCTATGCCAACACCGGCGCGATGTGGCGCGCCGGCTACGACATGCCGGCCGACGCCTTCGCCGCCGAGACCGACCGCCTCTGGGGCCAGGTGCAGCCGCTGTACGAGCAGCTGCAGTGCTACACCCGCGAGAAGCTCGTCGCGCAGTACGGCCCCGACAAAGGTCAGGTGAACGGCATGCTGCCGGCGCACCTCACCGGCAACCTCTGGCAGCAGGACTGGGGCAACCTCTGGCCGCTCCTGCAGCCCTACCCCAACGCCGCGAGCCTCGACCTCAACAGCGCCTTGAAGGCCCAGCGTGACGAGCGCCTGGCGAAACTCCTTGCCGACATCGAGAATCCGACGGCCGAGCAGCAGGTGGAAGCGGCACGCCAAGCCGACCACGAAACCGCGGTCGCGATGACGAAGCTCGCCGAGGGCTTCTACACCGGGCTCGGCATGCCCGCGCTGCCGGAGAGCTTCTACACGCAGAGCCAGCTGCTGCGCCCGCGTGATCGCGACGTGGTCTGCCACGCCAGCGCCTGGCAGATGAATGCCGACGCCAGCGACGTGCGCATCAAGATGTGCATCGAGCCGACCGAGGAGGAGCTCACCACGATCTACCACGAGCTCGGCCACATCTATTACTACCTCGCCTACAAGGACCAGCCGCTGTCCTTCCAGACCGGCGCGCACGACGGCTTCCACGAAGCCATCGGCGACACCATCGTGCTGTCGATGACGCCGGAGTACCTGAAGTCGGTGGGCCTGGTCGGCGAGGCGGAAGTCAGCCGCGAAGCCACGATCAACGCGCAGATGCGCATGGCGCTCGCCAAGGTTGCTTTCATGCCCTTCGGCCTGATGATCGACCGCTGGCGCTGGGGCGTGTTCGACGGTTCGATCGCGCCGGACCGCTACAACGCGGCGTGGTGGGAGCTGAAGGCGAAGTACCAGGGCGTCGCCCCGGCGACGCCGCGCGGCGAGGCCTTCTTCGACGCTGGCGCCAAGTACCACGTGCCGGGCAACACGCCGTACACGCGCTACTTCCTCTCGCACGTGCTGCAGTTCCAGTTCTACAAGGCGCTGTGCGACGCGTCCGGCTTCAAGGGCCCGCTGTACGAGTGCAGCTACGCGGGCAATCCGGAAGCCGGCCGGCGCTACTGGGCGATGATGCATAAGGGCGCCAGCCAGCCGTGGCAGCAGACGCTCAAGGAACTCACCGGCGGCGAGCAGATGGACGCCTCGGCCGTGCTCGAATACTTCGCCCCGCTGCAGGCGTGGCTGAAGGAGCAGAACGAAGGCAAGGCCTGCGGCTGGCCGCAGGGCTGATCAGACGGGGGCGACGACGCGCCGCATCAGGTGCGCGTCGCCCCAACGCCACAGGCCGAAGGCCGAGACCGACAACAGCGCCGCCGCGAAGGCGAGAAGCAGCGGGCTGGCCGAAATCATCGGAGAAAGCAGACCCGCCACGCCGGCCTGGAACATCAGCGACAGGAAGGCCTGCATCGAGGACGCGCTGCCACGCTGTGTCGGATACAGGTCGAGCAATTGCAGCATCAGCTGCGGGAAAACCAGCGCGATGCCGAAACTGAGCAGCGTCAACGGCAGGATCGCCCACGGATAGGCGTAGCCGGGAGCGACGCCCGCATAGGCGAGGTTCGCGCCGGCCGCGACCAAGCAACAGGCGAAGCCGAGCCTCACCATAGCCCTGGCCTCGAACCGCCCCGCGGCCCGCCCGGTCGCCCACGCGCCGGCCAGCATGCCGCTGATCACTGGCACGAAGAACCAGCCGAAATCGGCCTCGCCCATGCCCAGATGCGTCATCACGACCACGGGCGCCGAGGCGATGTAGAGGAACAGCGCCGCGAAATTCATCGTCGTCACCGCCACCAGCCAGACGAAGCGGCGGTGGCGGAGCATGGCCACGTAGTTGCCCAGCAGCACGCGGGCCTCCAGCGGAAGACGGCGCTCGGGCGGATGGGTTTCCGGAAGCACGCGCCATACCAGGACTCCGAGCACGAGGCTCAGGACGGCGAGGAACCAGAAGATCGCATGCCAGTCGCCGAGGCCGAGGATCCAGCCACCGACGATCGGCGCGATGGCCGGCGCGATGCTGAAGATCATCGACACCTGGCTCATCAGGCGCTGGGCGTCTTCGCCGTCGAAGACATCGCGGATCACGGCGCGGCCGACGATCATGCCGACGCCGGCACACAGCCCTTGCACGAAGCGGAAGACCAGCAATGTGGTGAGGTCGGGGCTCAGTGCGCAGCCCACCGACGCCAGGCCGAACAAGGCCGTACCCCAGAGGATCACCGGGCGACGCCCCACGGCATCCGAAATGGCGCCATGGAATAGCGACATCAGGCCATAGCCGAGCAGGTAGCTGCTGATCGTCTGCTGCACGGCCACCGGCGTGCTGCCCAGATCCTCGGCCATCGCCCCGAAGGCCGGGAAGACCGTATCGATCGAGAACGGGCCGAACATGGCCAGCGCCCCGAGCACGAAGGCGAGGCGTGCGCGGGACGCAGTGGCGGTCGGAATCATCCGCGGATTCTACGGGGTCTTGGCCACCGCCCCGCCCCGAGGCGCGCGACAATATCGCCATGAGCGCCCCCACCCCCGACAACGCCCCGTCGATCGAAGGCCACGCGCCGGTCGATGCCCCGCGCCGCGGCGACGGCACCGCCCGCCAGGTGCTGGCCGACTTGCTGCCCTTCCTGAAGCCCTACTGGCGCCGCATCACGGCCGCCCTGCTCTGCCTGATCGCGGCGAAGGTCACGCTGCTCGGCATCCCGATGCTGATGAAGCGCATCGTCGATGGCCTCGACGTTCCTGCGACCCTGCTGGCCCTGCCCGTCGGCCTGCTGCTGGCCTATGGCGGTGCGCGCCTCGCCTCGACGCTGTTCACCGAGCTGCGGCAGATCGTCTTCGCCCGGGTGATGGCGCGCAGCGCGCGCACCGTGCAACTGAAGGTGTTCCGGCACCTGCATGCCTTGAGCCTTCGCTTCCACCTCGAGCGCAAGACCGGCGGCATCGCCCGCGACGTCGAGCGCGGCGGCACCGCGATTTCCGACCTGCTCGACTGGACGCTCTACACCATCCTGCCGACCCTGATCGAAGTCGTGCTCGTCACCGCGGTGCTCGTGTACCTGTACGACTGGGGCTTCGCGGTTATCACGCTCGCCACGCTCGTGGTGTATTCCGCTTGGACCTTCCGCGTCACCGAATGGCGCACGCGCTACTACCGCGCCGCCATCGACGCCGAGTCGGCGAGCAGCACGCGCGCGGTCGACGCCCTGATCAACTACGAGACGGTCAAGTACTTCAACAACGAGGAGCACGAGGCCCGGCGCTACGACGGCAGCCTGCAGCGGGTCGAGGAAGCCACAGTCCAGAGCTTGAAGACGCTGGGCGTGCTCAACCTTGGCCAAGCAGCGATCGTCTCGATCGGCGTGACCGCGCTGATGTGGCGCGCAGCCTCGGGCGTGGTGGCCGGCGAGCTGACCATCGGCGACCTCGTGCTGGTGAACGCCTACCTGCTGCAGCTGTCGGCGCCGCTGAACTACCTCGGCATGATGTACCGCGAGGTGAAGCAGGCGCTGACGAACATCGAGAAGCTGTTCGGCCTGCTGGACGAGAACCTCGACGTGCAGGACCGCGCGGGCGCGACGCCGCTGGTGACGACGCAGCCGCGCGTTCGCTTCCGCGACGTGCGCTTCGGCTACGACCCGAGGCGGACCATCCTCGACGGCGTCGATTTCGAGATCGCCCCGGGCCAGACGGTGGCGGTCGTCGGCCACTCTGGCAGCGGCAAATCAACGCTGGCGCGCCTGCTCTACCGCTTCTACGACGTGCAGGAGGGTCGCATCGAGATCGACGGCCACGACCTTCGCGACCTGACCCAAGGCTCGGTGCGCGGCGCGATCGGCATCGTTCCGCAGGACACCGTGCTCTTCAACGACAGCGTCCGCTACAACATCCGCTACGGTCGCCCTCAGGCCAGCGATGCGGAGGTCGAGGCCGCGGCGCAAGCCGCCCACATCGACACCTTCATCAAGTCCTTGCCCGACGGCTACGACAGCGAGGTCGGCGAACGCGGCCTGAAGCTGAGCGGCGGCGAGAAGCAGCGCGTCGCCATCGCCCGCGCGCTGTTAAAGAACCCCGCGATCCTGATCTTCGACGAAGCCACGTCCGCGCTCGATTCACGTTCGGAGCGAGCCATCCAATCGGAACTCGACCGCATCGCCGTCGGGCGCACCACGCTGGTGATCGCCCACCGGCTCTCGACGATCATGGACGCCGACCAGATCCTCGTGATGGACGCAGGCCGCATCATCGAACGCGGCACGCACGCGGAACTGCTCGCGGCGAAGGGCCGCTATGCGGCGATGTGGGCCCTGCAGCAGCAGGGCGAACCCAGCACGCTCAGCGGATGAGGGTGTAAACGCCCCACCCGGCGGCGGCGAGCATCGACCAGCCCAGCACACCCAGTGCCACGTGCAACGCCAAGAATCCGAGGCGACGCCGCGAGAGGTGGCGGATCAGGCGGGCCCGCCGGAGTTCGCGGGCGCTCGGCAGGGCCGGCAGTCGGAGGTCGTCGCGATCGTCCACGGCGGTCGAAGCGAGGGAAAGCGCACTACCACGAAGCGTGATCTGCATGGCCTGCCCCTTGTCCGAAGGATGTTGGCCCAATGTAGCGCGTTTGACGGGAATTGACAGCCCCGGATGCAATCGATGTCACCCCGCCTTCACCCGGGCAAGGCCGCCGGCCCCTGGGACGCCTCCCGCCGACCTTGGGCGACATCGACCCGGTACAACAGGACCAATCCGACGAGGAAGAACGCCGACGTGGCCATCATGGCCAAGGCGTGGCGCCCACCCGCAGCCCAGCTGATCGCTCCGTAGGCCAGGGGTCCGAGCACCATCGAGGCCTTCACCGCGAGCCCCCACAGCCCGAAGACCTCCGCCTCGCGGCGGGGCGGGCACAGGTAGCCCACCAGCGCACGACCCGCAGACTGGCTGGCGCCCATGCAGATACCCGCCAGGTTCGCCGCCACCCAGACCACCGGGCGGGCCTCGGAGAACGCCAGCAGGCCGATGGCCAGTAACCAGCCGGCCAGCGCCAGGGCCAAGGCGTTGCGGTGCCCGATGCGGTCTTGCAACTGACCGAAGGCCACGGCGCCGACGGCGGCGGTGATGTTCACGACGAGGATGAGGAGGATGCTGTCCGCCGTGGTGAAGCCGAGGGCTTGCTGGGCGTAGATCGCAGCCACCGCGATCACCGTGCCGACGCCGGCCTGGTACGCCACGATGCAGGCGAAGAATCGCCCCAGCTGCGGCAGGTCGCTGGCCCCGCCGAGGATGCCACGCCAGCGCTGCAGGGATTCCGTCCACAAGGCGGCGAACGACCGTGGCGCGGCGACGATGCGTTCCCTGAGCAGCAGGAAGGTCGGCAGGGCCGCGAGGAACACCGTGGCACCGGTCAGCAGCATCGTGTCGCGCACGGCCGAACCGGTATCGCTTCCGCGACCGGCTGCGCCTTGCACCCACCAAAGACAGGCCGCCAGCAGCAGCACCGCGCCGAAGTATCCGAACGCCCAGCCATAACCCGACAGGCGGCCCATGCCCTCGTCGTCGGCCAACTCGGGCAGGAACGCGGCGATCAGGTTCTCGCCGGTGCCGAAGGCCGTGTTGGTGATGATGATCAGCAACAGCGCCAGCGCGACATCCCCGGGCCCGCAGAACCACAGCGCCGCGGTGCCCAGACTGCAGATGGCGGTTGTCGCGAGAAGGAGGCGCTTCTTCCCGGCCTGCGCATCGGCGTACAAGCCCAACAAGGGGGCCATGGCCATGACCAACACGTAGGAGACGGACAGCGCGGCGGTCCATGCGAAGGTCGCCCATCCGGCGTCGCCGGCGACGCCGCCGACGAAGTAGGCGCTGAAGATGGCGGTGATGACCACCGTGGTGTAGCCGGAGTTGGCGAAGTCGAACCCCGCCCAGGCCCACAGTTCGCGACGCTGCACGGGGACGACGGCGGGATCGGCGTAGTGGCGGCGGAGCGGTCGCAAGGCGGCCATCGAAACTCACTCGGAAGAGGCGGGACACTCTAGCTCGCGTAGGCTGTGGCGTCCCTACCGGAGCCTGCCATGTCGCCGTGGATCGCCCTCGTTTCGCTGCTCACCGTCCTGCTGATGAGCGCCTGCACGTTCGCTGTCGGCGCAGCGCGGGGCCGCTACGGCGTGAAGGCGCCGGCCACGACCGGACACCCCGATTTCGAACGCGTGTTCCGCGTGCAGATGAACACGTTGGAGGCCAGCGTGATGTTCCTGCCGGCGCTGTGGCTGGCCGGCGCCCACGGCGATCCGGCCTGGGCGGCCGGCTTCGGCGCGCTCTGGCTGGTGGGTCGCGTGCTGTACGCCGTGATGTATGCCCGCGATGCCCAGAAGCGTGGTGCCGGCTTCGCCATCGGCCTGCTCGCCCTCAGCGCCCTGCTGGTGCAAGGCGGCTGGGGCATCGCGACGGCGCTGCTGGCGGCGTGAACACCCGGTGTCGCGGGGCGCGGTTCACTCGCCCCACTTCACCAGCAGGTGCTTGGCGATGGCGCCGTGGACGTGGGCCACGCCGCGGGCCAGGTGCAGCGTGACGAACAGCAGCAGGACACCGAAGGCCGAGAGCACTGCGAACAACGGGATCGACAGAGGGCCGAGTTCGTCGCCGGTGAACGGGCCGATCATGATCGTTCCGGCACTCAGCAGCGCCAGCAGCGGCGTGCCGGCCAAGGTGAGCCCGACGGCGAGCAGCGTCGCCGCCACCGTGAAGTACACGATGCCGAGCGGCAGCATGAGCACCTGGTAGATGAGCGTGCCCCAGGTCCGCGGGTCGGTGAACAACTGGCCGATGCGTTCCAGGACGCCGTTGGCCGGCGCCGGGTAGGCCGGGCGTCGCGGCATGCGCTCGCCGAGCATCACCTCGACGATGCGGCCCTCGACGAGCGACAGCACGCGCACCGTGGCCATGAACAGGATGAAGAAGGCCACGCCGATGATCGTCAGCGACAGCCCCAGCGACAGCGACAGGCCGGTGACCGCCCAGCTGAAGTAGAAGACGCCGGTGAGCACCGAAAGCAACATGTAGAGCAAGGCCGCGTAGGCGCGCGCATCGGACACGACGCCGAAGAAGCGCCCCAGCGAGGACTCGCGCGGCTTCGGCGGCGGCGGACGCAGCGCGCGGCTCACCGTGACTTCGGTGTCGCGGTAGATGTCCGCCACCTCGGAAGGCCGTCCATAGCTGGAGGCGATGCGCGCGATCAGCGCCTCCTCGCCTTCGCGCGGGTGCGCCGCGAGCTCGGAGCGCAGGTACTCCTCGGCGTCGTACAGCGCGTCCTGAAGCAAGGCCGGGTCGGCGCTGGCGAGTTCGCGCCGCAGTTGGTCGAGGTACTGGTTGATCGTGGTCGGCAGGCTCATTGCTCTTCCCCTTCAAGAACGCGGTCCACCATCTGGCGGGTGCTGCGCCAACTCGCCACCCACTGGTCGAGGACCAGGCGGCCGTTGGCGGTGATGCGGTAGTAGCGACGCGGCGGGCCGGCATCGGACGGCTCGATCCAGCTGTCCAGCAGGCCGGCGGCGGCGAGGTTGCGAAGCACCGGATAGAGGGTGCTCTGCTTGCCGGCGAGTGCCGCTTCGTCGGCCTGCTCGAAGCGCTTGGCGATCTGGTAGCCGTACATGGCCTCGCCGTCGCGGCCAAGGATGGCCAGCAACACGAGCGCCACCGTGCCGGTGGCGAGCTCTTTGTCGAACTTGCGGCGTTGGGCGTCGAGGTCGGTCATGGCCCCTCCTCAGTACTGTTGACGCCACACTAGTGCCAAGATCGCTCTAGTGGATGTGCCGGTAGTCATCCCGACTACACTCGGTCCCCATGAAGACCTACGACCGCGCCTATTTCGACCGCTGGTATCGCGAATCCGGCGGCAGCAAGACCTCGAAGGGCCGGCTGGAGCGCACCGTCGCGCTGGCCCTGGCCTCGGCGGAAGCCTTTCTGGGCCGGCGCGTCCGGACCGTGCTCGACGTGGGCTGCGGCGAAGGCCATTGGCGGGCCCCGCTGCTGGCGTTGCGCCCGGGGCTGCAGTACCTCGGCCTCGATGCCAGCGAATACGCGGTGCAGCGCTTCGGCCGCACGCGCAACCTGCACTGGGCGCGCTTCGGCGATCTCGCCGCGCTGCGCCCCTGCCCGCCCGTCGATCTGCTGGTCTGCGCCGACGTCCTGCACTACGTGCCCGAGGCCGAGCTGAAAGCGGGTCTGCCCGGCCTCGCCGAGCTCTGCGGCGGCGTGGCCTTCGTCGAGACCTACACCGCCGAAGACGTCGCGGGCGACGACGTGCAGGGCGATTTCGATGCCTTTATCGCCCGCCCGGCGAAGGCCTACCGTCGCGCGCTGGCGCGCGTGGGCTTCACCTTCCTCGGCCAGCAGTGCTGGCTCTCTCCGGCCTTGGCCGGCCAGGCGACCTCGCTGGAGCGGGCGTGAGCGGCAACGCCGACTTCCGCACCCTGACACCGGGCGCGGTGGTCGATGCGGTGGAGTCCCTCGGCCTTCGCGCGGATGGGCGGGTGCTGGCGCTCAACAGCTACGAAAACCGCGTGCTGCGCGTCGGACTCGAGGACGCCGCGCCGGTGGTCGCGAAGTTCTATCGGCCCGCACGCTGGAGCGATGCGCAGATCCGCGAGGAACATGCTTTCGTGCGCGAGCTGCACGACGAGGGCCTGTCGGTGATTCCGCCGCTGGCCTTCGCCGGCGAGACGCTGCACGTGCACGGCACGCTGCGCTTCGCCCTGTTCCCGCTGCAGGGCGGCCACGCGCCGGAGATGGATCGCCCCGACGTGCGGAAGGCCTTGGGCGAAACCCTCGGCCGCCTGCACGCGGTCGGCGCGCGCACGGCGTTCCGCCACCGCGACGCGCTCTCCATCGACACCCTCGGCTGGGCCTCGCTGGACACCCTGCTCTATGGCCCATGGATCGAACCGGCGCTGCACGACAGTTTTGAGGACGTGGGCAGCGCGCTGCTCGAAGCGGCGGAGGAGCGTTTCGCCGAGACAGAGGGCGTCGTGCAGCGCCGCCTCCATGGCGACCTGCATCCGGGCAACGTGCTCTGGCGCGACGACCGCCCGCACCTCGTGGACTTCGACGACGCCCGCTCCGGCCCCGCCGTGCAGGACCTGTGGATGCTGCTCGATGCCGAACCCCGCCGGCGCGAGGTGCAGCTCACCGAGCTGATGGCCGGTTACGAGCGCTTCTGCGAGTTCGATCGGAGCGAACTGGCGCTGGTCGAAGCTTTGCGCGCGCTGCGCATCGTGCATTTCCACGCCTGGATCGCACGACGCTGGGACGACCCGGCGTTTCCCATCGCCTTCCCGCAGTTTGCCGACCGCACGCACTGGGAGCGTGTGCTCGGGGAATGGCGCGAACAACTCTCGGTGCTGCGCGAGGCTTGAAGCCGGCGTCGGAGTGCGGCCCAATCGGGCCCTCTCCGTTGACCAGCCCGCCATGCGCCACTCGACCGCCGCCCTCGCTTTTCTCGCCCTGGCCACATCGGCAACGGCCGCCTCGCCCGCAGCGCCACCGCGCACCATGGACGAGATCCTCGCCGCGGCCCCGGCGGAGCACTGGCGCACGCCCGACCCCGACAACTTGCTGGTGATGACCCTCGAGACCGGCCGTGTCGTCATCGAGCTGTCGCCCGAGCACGCGCCCGAACACGTCGCGAACCTGCGCACCCTGGCGCGCGAAGGCTACTTCGACGGCCTGACGATCAACCGCTCGCAGGACAACTTCGTCGTGCAGTGGGGCGATGCCAACGGCGAGGACCCGGCCAAGGCGAAGCCGCTGGGTTCGGCGAAGGCGGCCCTACCCGCCGAGTTCAGCACCACGATCCGCGACGGCCTCGCCTTCACCCGACTGCCCGACGTGGACGGCTGGGCGCCGCAGGTGGGCTTCAGCGCTGGCTTCCCGGTGGGCCGTGACCCGCAGGCAGGCACGCAGTGGCTGGCGCACTGCTATGCGACGGTGGGTGCGGGGCGCGGGAATGCCCCGGATTCGAGCAACGGCACCGAGCTGTACGTCGTCACCGGCCAAGCCCCGCGCCAGCTCGACCTCAACATCACCAGCGTCGGCCGCGTGCTCGATGGGATGCATCGGCTGTCCGCGATTCCCCGCAGCCTCGCGCCCGGCGGCTTCTACACCCAGCCGGCGCTACGCACGCCGATCCGTCGCATCGCGCTGGCCTCGGCCCTGCCCGAGGCCGAGCGTCCCCGGCTCGAAGTGATGGACACGGACAGCGCCAGCTTCGAAGCGCTGGTGGAAGCCCGGCGGAACCGCGCCGATGCGTGGTACCTGCGAAAGGCCGGACACATCGACCTGTGCAACGTGCCGATCCCGGTGCGCGAGGTCCCGGCCCGCTGACCTGCGAGGGTGCCTGAACGGCGCGTGACAAGGCATAATCGGGAGTCGTTTCCGTTCCCGAAGGTGTGACCATGCTGGACGTTGGTGCTTCGATCCCGGATTTTTCGCTCAAGGCCAGTGACGGCCGCCTGGTCAGTGCCGAGAGCCTGCGTGGCCAGCGCTTCGTGCTGTATTTCTACCCCAAGGACGATACGCCGGGTTGCACGACCGAAGCCTGCGGTTTCCGCGACAACCTGCCGCGCTTCACCGGCATCAAGGTGCCGGTCTTCGGCGTCTCTGCCGACAACGACGCCTCGCACCAGAAGTTCGCGGCCAAGTTCCAGCTGAACTTCCCGCTGCTTGCCGATCCCGAGCTGACCCTGCTCAAGGCCCTCGGCGTCTGGGTGCAGAAGAGCATGTACGGCAAGACCTACATGGGCGTGGCGCGCGCGACCTTCGTCGTGGATGCCCACGGGCGCATCGAGAAGGTGTGGCCGAAGGTGAGCCCGGACGGCCATGCCGAGGAGGTGCTCGCCTATCTCGGCGCCCCGGCGGCCAAGAAGGCGGCTCCGGCCAAGAAGGCGGCTCCGGCCAAGAAGGCGGCTCCGGCCAAGAAGGCGGCTCCGGCCAAGAAGGCGGCTCCGGCCAAGAAGGCAGCTCCGGCCGA